>SMVB01190783.1_pt1 | contig 67651 bp, 66 predicted proteins | sample 2456461 | NCBI WGS metagenome assembly SMVB01 (sample SAMN11095934, study PRJNA526329) | marine sediment metagenome | biome: Marine sediment; feature: Surficial sediment; material: Deep marine sediment; isolation source: Hadal surficial sediment | place: Pacific Ocean | collected 2014-05 | depth...
AACTCGCAACAATTCTTCGGCGATGTCTGGGAATGGACGTCGTCGGCGTACGCCCCTTACCCCGGCTTTGTGCCGCTTGATGGCACGCTCGGCGAGTACAACGGCAAATTCATGTGCAACCAGATGACCGTGCGCGGTGGATCCTGTGTAACGTCCGCCGATCATATTCGCGCCAGTTATCGAAGCTTTTTCTATCCGGATGCGCGCTGGCAATTTCTCGGCTTTCGTCTCGCCAGGGACGGTCATTGATGGCTACGCCAGACTCGGAACTGGCGGAAATTATCGCGGGCCTGCGACTGCCCGAGAAGACGATCTCGCCGAAATACTTTTACGACGAACGTGGCTCGCAGCTGTTCGATGCGATTACCCGATTACCCGAGTACTACCCCACGAAAACGGAACTCGGCATCATGCGGGACAATATCGTTGAGATTGCTGCACTGCTCGGCGAGCAGGCAAGCCTGATCGAATTCGGGAGTGGTTCGAGTCGCAAAACCCGCACGCTGCTCCAAAATCTCGAACAGCAGGCCGTTTACGTGCCTGTCGATATTTCAGAGAGCCATCTACTCGAATCCGCCCGGGATATTCGTGCAGAGTTTCCAAATCTGGAAGTGCTCCCCGTCGTCGCCGATTTCACACGGTCGTTTGCGCTACCAAGCCCAAGCATCATGCCGCTGCGCAATATCATCTACTTTCCGGGTTCGACGATTGGTAACTTCACCCACGACGCGGCACACGATTTACTCAAGGTCATGCACCAGGAAGCTGGCGAGGACGGCGCGTTACTAATCGGCATCGACCTGCAGAAAGACCCGGCCATCATTGAGCGCGCTTACAATGACAGCGCCGGTATCACTGCGGAATTCAACGTGAATATTCTACGGCACCTGAATCGTGAGTTTGGATTCGACTTCGACCTCAATACGTTTACTCACGATGCTCGTTACAACGACAGCGAGGGTCGTGTCGAAATTCGACTGATCAGTTCATCGGACCAGTCCGTCAGGATCGGCGATGACGAATTCGCGATCGAAAAGGGCGAAGGCATCCTGACCGAGTATTCGCACAAGTACACGCTCGACGGGTTCGCTGCCATGGCGGCGCGCGCAGGATTTACAGTGGAGAAAGTCTGGATGGACGCGGAGCGCTTGTTCAGCGTTCAATACTGCGTCAGGTAAGGACGCACCCCTACTCTGGCGCTACGAAACCCTTTGGCGCTTCCGAACCTTCACCAAAAAAGAACTTTTCCATTTCTGCTTCGAGAAACTTGCGTGCATCGGGCTCGAAGGGCGTCAGCCGATTCTCGTTGATCAGCATCTTCTGGTGGTCCAGCCACTTTTGCCAGGCTTGCTTTGACACATTGTCGAAAATACGCTGGCCGAGATCACCCGGATACGGCGCATAGTCGAGACCTTCGGCATCTTCGCCGAGCATTACGCACTTAATTTTTCTGGACATGTCTTCCTGTCTTCAAGGAGTTAATCAGTTTCTGTACCGGCGCGGCGATGCCTCCGGGCGGTAAATCATCGATCTGGTGCCAGATTGTACCGTCGCCATCTGCGACTTTACGCGACGATGACCCGACGCGCACCATGACCGGTTGAATATCGAGATCAAAATGACTAAAGCTATGGCGGAGCGTCTGCCAGGATTCGATACTGTCCGCGCGACTATCCAGCGTTCGCTCACACCATTCCCGCACCTCGCCGTCGTCCAGCTCCGGCAGACTCCAGAGCCCGCCCCAGATTCCCACCGGCGGTCGTCGTTCCAGAAAGACCGCGTTGCCACTGACGGCCAACACCATCGTGGTCTTTTTAAGCGGCCTGGACTTGGCTGGCTTGCGGCCCGGATAGTCGTCGATTGTGCCCGCCGCCAATGCACGGCAATCATCGCGCACCGGACACCCGCCGCAGCGCGGCTTGCTGCGCGTGCAGACCGTCGCTCCCAGATCCATGATCGCCTGTGTGTATGCACCGACTCTGTCTTGCGGCGTATGCAAATCAGCTGCATCCCACAATAGATTTGCAACGCCGGTCAACCCGGGCCAACCGGCAATCGTCATGTGCCTGGCCAGCACGCGTTTGACGTTGCCGTCGAGTATCGGCTGGCGCTTGTGATAAGCCAGCGACAGAATCGCGCCCGCCGTGGATCGCCCGATGCCGGGAAGAGCCACGATCTCATCGTACGAAGCGGGCATTTCACCGCCGTACTCGTCACGAATAATGCCCGCGGCCTTGTGCAGATTACGCGCCCTGGCGTAGTAACCGAGGCCCGACCAAAGACGTAACACCTCATCTATCGGCGCATCGGCCAGATCAACGACGGCGGGAAAACAATGCGTGAAGCGCTCGTAGTAGGGAATAACCGTCTGCACCTGTGTCTGCTGCAGCATGATTTCGGACACCCAGACTCGGTAGGCATCGGCCTGCTGCCACGGCAAGTCTTTGCGCCCGTGGAGGTCGAACCACGTCAGCACCCGGTCAGAAAAATTCGTCATCGACCCTCTCAGCCGCTGAACAGGTCTTTGAGTGCATCTTTGACTCTGTCCCTGGCCTCGTCTTTGGCCTGCTTTCTAAGCATTTTTTTGACGTCGGGTTTGATCGACGGGTCGGCAAGCGGGCCTTTTATCTTCAGCGGGATAACTGCCTCTGTGAATTCCTGGAGCTCTTTTTCCGTCGCGCCTTGTGCAAACTCCGGGCGATCAAGGACGCGCGCCGACATTCGATAGTCGACAGTCGCAGCCGCGAGATCGACACTGCCCTTGCCAGTGATCCGCATGAACGGCAGTTCGACGAGCAGATCGTCGTTGTGAAACACGCCGCCTCTTACCGGTCCGCTTGCCTTGACGATACTGAAACGGGTGCGCGCCGGGAGTTCCTGCTCGGGCGCAGGTTCTTTCTTATACAAGGCGCGCGCACGTCGCAGTTCGTACCAGACATCGGTTCCTTCCCAGGTACCGTCGAGTAACTCCATCGACATGCTGCCATGCAGGTTGCGCTGAATATCGGCAAGATCATGGCCGCGACCGGTCAGTTTGAATGAACCGTTGATTCGACCCGTGATGTTCTCCTGCTCAAATACAGCAACCGCAAACGCACCAAGATCGACATTGCTGATGCTCTCATTGACGGACAAAACCGGCCGGTCGCCGCGAACATCGATGCGGACATCGCCCTCGTATTTACCGCCAAAGAATTTCGCGGAGATCGGGTGCAGACGCATGTTGCCGTTCGCAGCATGTATCCCGAGCGTAAGGTCTGAAAACTTCATGCCACTCAATGTCACGTCGTCGAAGGTGATTCCGCCGTGAATGCTCAGAGATCTGATCAGGTCAACTGGAATTTCGACCGGCGCGGACTCCTCGTCCGCCGACGCCGTATCGTCTGCGGCGGCCATGTAGCGATCGAGATCGATAGCATCAGCAGCAAGGTCGACGTTGATTGTTGCGGCGGCATCGCTTGCCAGCGACAACTTGCCTTTAAACGTCGTGTCGTCGAGCACCAACACGAGATCATCCATGGTGGTCGCCGCCGGAGTCAGGCTCAGATTTGTCTCTATGACAACCTTACCCGCAAGATTCGCGGCTGGCTGCTCGTAATTAAAGCTGCCGTGCACGGCGATGGGTTCTCCGGCCACCACGCGGCCGGTTGTTACATTGAATTCACTCAGGCGATAACTCTCGCCCACCTGCGCGTCGACGTAACTAAGCGATGCGTTACGAATATCAATACTCGTAATATCCAGCGTGACCGAGTCGCTGTCGGACGGCTCGATGTCCGGTGTCGCCGCGATGGCATCGACAAGGTCCTGCCAGTTGCTGCGGCCATTGCGAGCAACTTCGAGATTCAGGTGCAGCGAATCCAGCACCGCCGTTTCGACGATGATTTCGCTTTGTAGCAACATCGGCATCACCAGGACGCTGAGCCTGGCATGCTCAAAGCTTGCGAACGGTTCGTCGCCGAATCCGTCTGCATTGCCGAGCCGCGTCCTGCCTATTTCGATGCCCAGCGAGGGGAATAAGCTAAATTTGAGATCGCCCTCAATGACTAGCTCGCGCCCCGTAGCGCGATGCACGTGTGCCGAAATATCTTCGCGAAAGTCACTGGTGTCGAGGAACAGAAAAAGCGAAATCGCGGCGATGACAAGCAACGCCGCGATTCCGAGGATGAAAAAGAGTACTTTTTGGAGCAGACCACCCATGGACTGGCTTCCTGAATGCGGGGCAGTCTAGGGTAGCAAATTAGCTCCTATTTATTGCAGATGCTGATCTCGCCGTTGAGAGTTTCAATCATTACGCGCCCGTTACCGCCGCCATGGCTAAACCTGAGCTCCAGGCCCGGCGAGTAACGGCTGGTTCTCTCGGGCTTGGGGCCAAAGCAATTTTCAATGTCGCCGTTAAACGTCTCGATCTCGAAGCTGGCAGAAACGCCACCGTCAAATTTGATATCGATATCGCCGTTCACCGACTCCGCCTCAAACCTACCGCCATCGCCGAGCTTCGCAATAAAGACCAGATCGCCATTCACCGTTTCGAAAGAGATACGGCTGAACGTACCACCCTTAATAGTAACGTCGCCGCTGACCGACTCCGCTTCCAGCTCACCAGCCAGACCGTACACCCGTACGTCGCCCGACACGGTAGCAGCAGCCGTTTCCGCACTGGTGCCATTGCCCTTGAGGTCTACATCGCCGCTGACCGTCGCCGCTTCGAGATTTGCAGATACGCCACTGGCCTCAACATCGCCGCTGACTGTCTGCAGCGCTTGTTCGCCGTTAACACCTGCCACTTCGATATCAGCGCTAACGCCGGAAACATCGATCGAGCTCCCCTTTGGAACCCGAACAACGATATCGCTATCGATGTTCCTTCCGTGACGCCGCGACACTTTGACTTTGATCAAAATGTCATCGCCATCGCGCTCGAAAATCAGCTCCTCAACATCATCGCCAAGCTCGCCCGTAATCTGAACTCTGTTACGTGACCAGCCGCTGACCTTGATCGTGCCCGCTGTGTTGTAGATGTCGACGTGACCAGCTGCCGCAGCATCCAGAGTCTCATTGATATCCTCTGCAAACGCCGGCGACACCATCAGGCCACCCAACGATAAAATCAGTATCTTTTTCATTATCATCCTCACTAGTGTTTCCTTCGTACAGGTACGCACCTGTGCTCTAAATATCTTTTCGCGCCATCACGTGCTGCGTCAGCGTTCCGACCCTGCGCATCAATTCGTGTTGTTCGCGGTATGATTTCACCAACAATTCCTGCAATAGAACGCTATCGGGATTTTCGTCGAGAGCCTGGTTAATCTCGTCGCTGGCGTCCCTGACCAGTTTCAGATTTCTCTGCACAACAGCGCGAGCTGCTGGTGGCAGCCGTTCGAGCTCTTTTTCCAGCTGTATTTGATAATTTCCGTGCGCACTTCGATATATAGAACCCAACGTATAGTTGGCCCCGAATGCCATTTGTTCGAAGCGGAGATCCTGCATCGTCACCTGAACCACCCGGGGTTCGTCCTTAACCACAAGGTAGGTCACGCCAGACGACGCACCAATCAATAATACAACCGCAGCTGCCTGCGCCAGCATCGGAACCCGGCGCAAACGTTTCGGGCTGGCGATTTCCTTCGCAATAGCCGGCCACAAATCGCGCTCTGGACTGATGTCGCTCGACAGCTTGCCCGCCATTGCGATCAGTTTGTCATCATGGTCTTCGTCATTCATGCCTCAAATCCTTCTTTTTCCAGCTGCTGCGACAAGAGTCTGCGCGCTCTGTGCAATTGCGCCTTGCTCGTGCCCGGCGCGATATCCAGCATTTTGCCAACCTCTGCATGGCTGTAACCGTAAACGGCATACAACACAAAAACGTGCCTGGCGCCCTCGGGAAGCCTGTCGACCGCAGCGGCGATATCTTTCAGTTCACCGCTGTCTGCGTGCGACACTGCGGGTGTCGTGTTTTCCGCCACGACCTTGAGGTGATCCTGCTCCCTCTTGGACTTTCGCATGCGGCCAAGCACTGCATTGACTGCTATTCGGTGCAGCCAGGTGCCAAACGCACTATCGCCACGAAACCGTTCAAGCTTGTTCCAGGCCTGGATAAACGCCTCCTGTGCACAGTCCTCCGCTTCGGCGACATTGCCTGTCATGCGCAAGCACAGGCCGTAAACCTTATCGACATGCAGGCGGTACAAGGACTCGAACGCCCGTGCATCCGATCGCTGCGCGCGTGCTATCCAGTCGGCTTCGTCCGTCACATCCGGCCTTATAGAGGAGATCAGTTCAGAACTATAGTCGCTGGCCCGTGCCGCCAAAAGCGCTTCCAATGGCAAAAACCCCGTGTTATCTGATATTTGGACGTCTGTGCGCGGGGTTTGGTTTAAATGACAGGGCCTCGTGCCGGACAAAAAGGCGCGCAAGCGTCTGTCAGGGCGCACGATTCTGGTATTATTTGCGTGGCCCGTCGTGACATCGGCCAACACCGGCAGCAATAAAAAGAAAAGGAATTATGGCAGGGCACTCCATCCTCTACCTTGGCCGCGGAGAATTCGCGCCGGATTATCTGGCCGAACTCGCAACGCTTCCCTTTTGCGCGCTACTGACGCGCTCAGCCAAGCTTGAAATCCCTGCCGATGCGCCGTCAATCCTGGATATCGTTTTGCTCGAGGCCAGACCGACGATCGCGCAGTCCGGGCAGTCGCTCGCAGAATTGATTCGCTCACTCGATGGTCACCCCGTTGTCGCGTTAACCACTAAGGGCCGCGAGCACCGCGGCATCGCTGCCGTTCGCGCTGGTGCGCAGGCCTACATTTGTGTTGACGACATTACTGTGGAGGGACAGGAGGCCGTGCTCGAACACGCCGTACAACGTCATGTTTTGCAGCAACGACTGTCCGACACTGACGTCACGGTTCTTTCAATACTGAAAAATATCAATGACGGCGTCATGGTCGTCGACAGTAACGGTCACGTGCTCGACATCAATCCTGCCGCGCGCACGATCCTGGGCCTGGGTCCGCGCACACGACCTGATACAACCTGGGACCAGATGTTCGCCTGCATTGATGAGCACGGTAACAGTTATCGAAATTCAGCCGATTTGCCTCTGGTTCGCGCCCGCAATGGCGAAAAATTTGCCGGCCAGATAGCCATCTACCGCGCACCCGAACAGCCCGATACGATTCTTTCGATTAACGGCCAGGGCTTGTACGACGGCAATCGAGAACTGATTGGTGGTCTCGTAACGTTCCGCGATATCACCGACGCGGCAAGGAAAACCAGCGAACTCGAGAAACTGGCGCAATATGACGAATTGACAGGCCTGCCGAACCGCAACCTGTTCACCGAACAACTCGCCAAGGCGATCGGTCGCAGCCAACGAAAGTCCGCGCCGCTGGCCGTGCTGCTCATTGATCTCGATCGATTCAAATCCGTCAATGACACATTGGGCCACGATATCGGCGATTCCTTGCTACGGCAGGTTGCCGGCCGCCTCCGCAAAAACCTCCGCATAGGTGATTTTTCGGGCCGCTGGGGCGGCGACCAATTCGTTGTCTGCCTCGAGGATTTCGGTGAGTCCAGCAACGCTGCAGCAGCAGCGCAGAAACTCTTGCTCGTGTTATCAGAGAAATACGAAATCGGCAACAGTGAAGTGTATGCGACACCAAGCATTGGTATCGCGACATACCCCGAGTCCGGCGAAGCGGCAGACCGCCTGATCAAGGCGGCTGATCTTGCGATGCGCGAAGCGAAGAAGCGCGGTGGCAGCCGCTTTCAGCATTACTCGCAGGCGCTCAATACCAAGCTCGAACAACACGAAGAGCTTGAAATGGGCCTGCGGCATGCACTAGTGCGTGATGAATTCAAATTGCGTTACCAGCCACGCATCGATCTGAGCACCGGAAAACTCATCGGCCTCGAAGCGCTATTGCGTTGGCAGCATCCGCGATTCGGCTTGCTGGCGCCATCGCGATTCCTGCCGATTCTCGAGAGCAGTGGTTTAATTCACTCGGCCGGTGAATGGGTTATCGCCACAGTGTGCAGGCAACTGGCGGCCTGGCAACGGCAATTTGAGTTGCCCGACTTGTCAATCGCGATCAACCTTTCGCCGCAGCAACTCATGCATCATCGGCTGGTCGATGCGGTTGCCGAGTCGCTTGCGAATTCAGCCATTGATCCCGGTTGCATAGAATTCGAGATCGGCGACGGCGATATTGTTCGCAAGCGAGCGACCGAGCTAAAAACACTGCGCGCACTGCGCGAGCTCGGTGTCCGCATATCGTTGGATCATTTTGGTACGCGGGACATATCGTTCGAGTCTATCGACAATGGTTTCATTGACAGTTTCGTACTCGATCAGTCGCTCATCGTCGATATTGAAGAAAACGAAGGTCACCAGCGCATCGTGCGCGCCGCGATCGCCATGGCCCAGGGCCTCGATATCGAAGTTGCTGCAGAAGGCGTCGAAACACTGACGCAACTCGAGTTCCTGAAAAGCTGCAATTGCGATCTCGCGCAAGGCTTCTTGATCAGCCGGCCGATTCAACCCGAGAAGGTGTCCGCGATTTTACGCAGCGAAATAGCCGGAACGCGATTGCTGGCCGCAGGGATGCTGTAGGTAGGAGCACGTTCCTACATTTCCGCGCTGCAACTCCAGCAGGCTGCAAATTGGCCTTCGTTTTCCTCGCCGCATTTGCGGCACCGCCACGATTCTTGCGGACTCTCGTCCGAAATGGCAGCACTGATCAGTTGCGTCGCCCGATCGTAATTCAGATCGTTGATAACCCACAGCTCTGGCCACACTTCAACGAATGGCATTTCTCCAGCGATCGCACCCAGATGTTCGTTTTTTATGCGGCTCTCGATGCCCTCACTTTCAAGAACGTTCTTAAAGTGATTTATCGTGATCAGCGATGGAGACGACGTTAGCTTTTTCATGCGCCCGCAAGGTCTCGCAAGAACACTGCCGGGTCCTCGCCTTGCTCCAGGATCTCAACCAGCGCGGAGCCGACGATCGCCCCGGCCGCGTGCTTGCCGACGCGCGCAACATCTGCAGCCGACCGTATACCGAAGCCGGCACACACCGGAATACTCGACGCCGAGGTGACCGCATCCAGATAAGCCGCAAGCTCATCGGGTAAGGCCGAATCGCCGCCGGTGATGCCCGTGATCGTAACCGCATAGACGAATCCGCGGGACGCGGCGCAGAGCGTGTTTAGCCGATCCGGCGGCGTCGCCGGCGTTACGAGCTGGATTAGTGCCAGCCCCTGTTGCTCAAGCGCCGACCTGAGTTCTTCACACTCTTCGAACGGCAGGTCGGGAACGATGAAACCGCAGACGCCAGTTTCGGCAGCGCGCTCAGCAAGCTTTTCAACACCGAACGCCAGCAAGGGATTGAGGTAAGACATCATGACCAGTGGCACGACGATATCGTCAACGGCTTTTTCCAGTTCGTCGAATATCCACTTCAGGCTTACGCCCTTTTGCAAAGCGACGAAACTCGAACGCTGAATGGTCATGCCATCAGCCATCGGATCGGAAAACGGAATGCCGATCTCCACGACATCCCCATGCTCAGCGACCGCCTTCAGCGTACTGGTGAATTCATCGGGCTCCGGATATCCGGCCGTAATGAACGGCACGAGCGCGGGACGGCCGCCATCATTTGCGGCCCGAATGGCTGCAGTCAATTTTTCATGCGCTGACATTGCTGCGAATCCTCACTGGGTATTTGGTCAACGTCGGCATGTCTTTGTCACCCCGGCCCGAATTTCCTATCAGCACACATTTGCCCGGATTTCGCTTCGACCATTTACGCGCCGCCGCGTAAGCATGCGCAGTCTCAAGCGCGGTCAGTATGCCCTCGGTTTCGCACAACTCCTCCAGTGCCTCGAGCGACTCGTCGTCGCTTGCGGACACGTATTGCACCCGGCCAGTCGCTTGCAGCATCGCATGTTCAGGACCCACGCCCGAATAATCCAGGCCAGCCGCAATTGAGTGCGTCTCCTGCACCTGTCCATCGCTGTCCTGCAGAATCATTGTGTACGAGCCTTGCAAGACGCCCGGGGTGCCGGTCGCCAGCGTTGCCGCGTTCTGGCCAAGGCCGTCACCGGTGCCGCCGGCTTCAACGCCGATCAATTCGATGTCGTCTCCGAGTAAGGGGTAGAAAAGACCGATCGCGTTTGAACCGCCACCAACGCAAGCAAACGCGGCATCCGGCAGTCCGCCCGCCTGGTCGATCATTTGCTGACGCGCCTCCTTGCCAATAACGGACTGCAGTTCGCGAACAAGATAAGGATACGGATGAGCCCCGACCGCCGAGCCCAGCAGATAATAAATGCCGTCCGGGTCAGTTACCCATTTTCGCATCGCCGCATCGATTGCCGCGCGCAAGGTTTTGTCGCCTGTTTCGACGACCACGACTTCGGCACCAAGCCGGTGCATCCGATCGACGTTGGGCGCCTGGCGTTCGATATCGACCGCGCCCATGTATACGCTGCACGGCAAGCCGACACGCGCGCAAGCGGCGGCGGCGGCAACACCGTGTTGACCTGCTCCGGTCTCGGCAATGACGTGCTTCGCACCGAGCCGCTTCGCCAGCAGCGCCTGACCGATTGCGTTGTTGATCTTGTGGGCACCTGTGTGCGCCAGGTCCTCGCGCTTAATCCAGACGTCGGTACCCCAGCGCGCGCTCAACCTCGGCGCGTGCGACAGCGCGGTCGGCCGGCCGACCCAGTCGCGCAGCTCCTTTTGAAATTCGTTCTGAAAATCCTCATCGTGCAGGTATTTACGAATACCAGCTTCGAGGCGATCGAATGCCGGCACCAGCGTTTCGGGAACGTAGCGGCCGCCGAACGGTCCGAAACGACCCCGCTCATCGGGTAGCTCGCCCCGAACAGAGGCATCGAGAAGCGCGCTCGCTTCGTCGGCCGTCAACTGAGACTTCATGAATTATTCTCCGTGGCATGTACCGCGCCGATAAATTGTCGTATCAACTGAATGTCTTTCTCGCCCGGGCTGGACTCGACGGCGCTGGACACATCCACGCCCCATGGCCGCACCGTTCGAACGGCTTCGGCAACGTTGCCTGCCGTAAGTCCACCCGCCAATATCATCTGCCCCTGACGCGCGAGGACAGCCGCCCGTGTCCAGTCCACCGTTTCGCCGGCGCCGCTGTTTGCGCCCTCGTAAACAAACACCTCGGGCATTGGCTTCACCGCCGCGGCACATTTTTCTCGGATGACGGGCCAGCGTTGCACATTGTCCGGCACATCGAGACCGGCGAAATCCTCGATATCCGTTTGCAACACATCCGGTTCGAACTCAGCCAACACTGCCTGCCATTCGCTGTCAGTCGGATGGCGCATGACCGCGACACGCTTCACCGCGGCCGGCAATTCGCTCGCCACCGCCTTCGCCTGTTGCGTGCTTAGCTGTCGAACAGACTTTGCGAACACAAAACCGACCGCATCAGCGCCTGCTTCCACCGCCGCGGCTACGTGTTCCGCATCGCGCAGTCCACAGATTTTGATATAAACGCTCATGCCACGGCGCTCGCGCTGCCTGCTGCGCGCATTGTCGCTACCAGAGTCGCCGGGTCGTCACTCCGCATCAATGCCGTGCCGACGAGCGCGAGCTGATAGCCGAGTGCTGCAACTGCCGCCACATCGTCCGCGTCGTGCAGCCCGCTTTCGGCAACGCAGCGCGCTGCCGGTAACGCCGGTGCTAGCTTGCTCAGACGATCGGGATCGACATGCAAGCTGCGCAAGTCTCGCGTGTTGACTCCGACCAGCAATTGCCCGTTTTGCGCCTTGTCCTGACCCACGGTCGTGTCGAGCAACTGCGACGTGCGCGCGAGATCTTCTTCGCTAAACGACTCAAGCAGCACGAACATGCCGTGATCCCAGGTGCAGTCGAGCATCGCTCGAAGTTTGTCATCGCTTAACATGCTGACGATCAGCAATATGCCGCTCGCGCCCGCCTTACGCGCCTCGAGAACCTGCACGGGCTCGACAAGAAAATCCTTGCGCATTACCGGCGTGTCCGGAACCGCGGCAACCACTTCTTCGAGATGTTGCAGCGCGCCGCCGAACTGGCTCGGCTCGGTCAGCACGGATATCGCTGCGGCGCCACCGTCCGCATAATGTTTTGCCTTGACTGATCGATCACTGTCATCGCTTGCCAGATTGCCTTCCGCCGGCGAACGATCTTTGATTTCTGCGATGACATCGAATTCGCCAAGCGCAAGCGGCACGATCGGCTGGTCGAACTCGGCTGTGGTCAGCCCTGAGTCTGCCGCCGCAGCGCGCTCAGCACTCGATGCAGCCATTGTTTGCAGAAAGTCGCTCATCAATTCTTGAAGTGCTGCCTCAACCGCTCGAGAAATGCCGCTGCATCGCCGCTGTCCAGCGCTGCGGTCGCCATCTCGACACCTTGCTTCGGATCCGTCGCACTGCCTTTCACTTCGAGCACCAAAGACGTTCCCATCAGCAGCGCATCGCGATGCGCGCCTTTGTCTTCGCCACTGAATACTCGCTGCAGTTCATGCGCGTTGTACTCAGCATCGCCACCGGCCAGATCCTCCGGCGCACATCGTGCCAGCCCATAATCCTCTGGCGTGCGAACCGTCTCGGTAACCTGTCCCGGCAAAACGTCAAACAGCGTGAATTCACCAACGGGCGTCGCCTCATCCCAGCCTGGTTCGCCGTGAACCACGAATGCTCTTTCGATCGGCATGCCGGCGAGCGCGTCGGCCATCAGTTTGGCGGCGTCCTTGCTCCACGCACCAATCAGTTGATACGGAGGTGCGGCCGGATTCGTCAGCGGGCCAAGCATATTGAATACCGTGCGCACGGCAAGCGCCCCGCGAACAGGCATGATTGCCTTCATCGCAGGATGATACGCCGGCGCAAACAAAAACGTAAAACTCGTGGCCTCCAGGCAGGCTATCGCCTGGGCCTCGTGCAACGGCAGTGGCACGCCGAGACACTCGAGCATGTCGGCACTGCCGGAGCGGCTCGATATCGAGCGATTGCCGTGCTTCACGACCCGCGCTCCGCACGCCGCGGCGAGCAGCCCGGTACCGGTTGATAGATTCAAACTGCCGGAACCGTCTCCACCCGTACCCACTGTGTCAACGGTCGGCTCACCGTCGGGGATTGCCGGGTGTATGGCCAACTCGCGCATCGCCGTCGCGAAGCCGCGAACTTCATCGGCCGTTTCGCCTTTGGCTCGCAGCGCTGCAAGCAAGGCGCCCGCCATTGCTTCCGGGACTTCACCTGCAGCCAAATGGTGCATGAGCTCATTCGCCTGCTGCTCCTGCAGCGCGTGGCCGTCGAGCAAATGGTCGAGCATGTCGCTGAGTTTTTTGCTCATGAACCCACCAGCCGAAGAAAGTTAGCCATGAGCTGACCGCCTTCGGGCGTGAGCACACTCTCGGGATGAAACTGCACTCCCTCCAGTGGCAGTTCCTTGTGACGTACGCCCATGATTTCGCCGCGATCTGTTTCTGCTGTCAGTTCAAACACCGCGGGCAGCGACTCGCGCTGCGCACACAGTGAATGGTAACGACCAACCTCGAGTGGCTGCGGCAGGCCGTCGAATATTGTCCTGCCGTCGTGCTTGGCCATCGACGTCTTGCCGTGCATCAGTCGCTCGGCGCGCACGATCTCGCCACCGAAATACTGCACCAGGCATTGATGACCCAGGCAAACGCCAAGCAGCGGCACTCGCTCAGCAAATGTTTCGATCATGGTCATGGATATCCCCGCGTCCTCCGGCCGGCCCGGCCCCGGGGATATGACGAGATGGGTCGGCTCGAGTGCGATCGCGTCCACGACTGAGATCGCGTCGTTTCGATACACCCGTACGTCGGCACCCAGGGCAGCGAAAGCCTGCACAAGGTTGTACGTGAACGAATCGTAATTATCGATTAGCAACATGCGTACGTTGTCGAAGGTCTTTGACGCCGCCATCACAAACCGTCTCCGGCTATCTCGAGTGCGCGCCGCAAGATGGCGCTTTTCGCAAGCACTTCACGATACTCCTTGGCTGGCACGGAATCCGCAACGATACCGGCGCCCGCCTGAAAACTGTACTCGTCACCCGAAAATACGAGCGTGCGAATGGTGATCGCCTGGTCCATGTCGCCGGACAGGCCGAAGTAACCGGCGGTTCCCGCATACAGTCCGCGCCCGACGTCCTCCATTTCCTCGATGATTTGCATCGCCCTGACTTTTGGCGCCCCGACCAGCGTCCCGGCAGGAAAGCTCGCCGCGAACAAGTCGAATTGGTCGTACTGTTCGTCCAGCTCGCCCTGTACACCGCTAACGATGTGCATGACGTGGCTGTAACGCTCGATCGCGCGATAGGGCTCAACGGTCACCGTTCCAGAACAGGCAACACGCCCGAGATCATTTCGGGCGAGGTCAACGAGCATGACGTGCTCGGCCGCTTCTTTGGGATCTGCCAGCAGCGCCTTTTCGTTGGCGAGGTCTTCTTTCGTGGTCTCGCCTCTCGGCAGGGTTCCTGCGATCGGCCGCAGCGACGCTGCCTTGCCGTTCAGTTTGACGAGCGCTTCCGGCGACGAACCGACGACCTTAAGGTCACCGAATTCGAAGAAGAACATGTAGGGCGACGGGTTCAGCAATCGCAGCGCCCGATACACCTCGAACGGAGCGACGTTCGAACGGCCGCGAAACAATACCGAGACGACGATTTGGTAGATGTCGCCTGACGCGATGTACTCCTTGCACGCGTTCACCCGGTCTGAATATTCCGCTTCGCTAAAGCTGGCCTCTGCCGGAGTGGTGATCACCGGACCGTTGCCATTCGGAATCGGTCCGCGTAGGCATTGAATCACATCCTTGCGCAACTGCCGTCGCTCGCTCTCCGGGCCGTCGTGCAGTAGAGCGACACGCCGCGTCAGATGATCGAAAACGAGCAATGACCCAGGCGCAACGAAAGCTGCATGCGGAATGCCGCTTTGCGGCGTCGTACCAAGCGGTAGCTTTTCGAACAAGCGCACGACGTCGTATCCGGAGACTCCAACCAGTCCGCCTGAGAACGGCAGGCCTTCAACTTCCGGGCCCGGTCTTGGAGCGACCGACAATGCACCGCGCAATACGTCGAGATACTCTTGTTGGCTGGTCGGACGCGGCTGCGCTTCGTTATTAATGTAAAGCGACTTGTCATCCATCCGAACTTCCAGCGCATCGCCAAACCCTAAGAAGGAATAACGAGCAAGGCGCTCGCCACCCTCAACGCTTTCCAGCAGGAAGCGAGGTTGCAGGTCATGCAGTTTCAGATACGCCGAAACCGGTGTATCCAGGTCTGCAGCTATGTCGAACGGTGCTTGCATTTTTGTTACTCAAAAAAAAGCCCATCACCACAATTGCGGAGATGGGCTTTTGGTGTTTTTACCTAAAACTAGTCAGCCAGCCGCCCTCTCCAGTGAGAACTGCCAGGACCAGCTGTTAATGCGCTGTGCGTTCATGACGCCGAGTATCACTGCCGTCGCCGGGAAGGTCAATTGTTACAGCTGATACATGGTCGGCAAGATCAGCGAGAATCCAATCCACATGATAATCGTCAGCGGGATGCCGACACGCAGAAAATCAGAGAACTTGTAGCCTCCTGCCCTCAGGATGAGCAAGTTCGTCTGATAGCCGTAAGGTGTTGCAAAACTCATGTTGGCGCCAAATAACACGGCCAGAACAAATGGCTCCGGACTAACGCCGAGTTGCTGCGCGATACTGATCGCGATCGGAGTGCCGATAACCGCTGCCGCGTTGTTGGACACAACATTGGTCATCAAGGTCATCAGTAATAGAAACGCGCTTAGCATTACGGGTATCGACAATCCGGACGCGGCGCCGACGAAGCTCAGCGCCAGGTAATCAGCCATGCCCGTACCCATAAGCGCCTTGCCCAGCGCCAGAGCCGTAACGATGATCATCACCACCGGTATCGATAATGCCGACGCAGCGTCTCGCCAGTTCAGGCAGCCGGTTGCGATCATCAGGCCCAGTCCGACCACCGCGCTAACCGCGATCGGCACGATCCCGAGTGCCGCCGCGAGAACGACGGACCCCATGATCGTGAGTGCGCGCTTGGCATGATGTGTTTTCGGCAAATCAGTCGTGCCATCAAGCACCAGCATCGAACCACTGTCTTTCAGGCTGCTGATTGCCTCCCGCGTTCCCTGTACGAGTAATACGTCGCCGGCCCGCAGAATGACCGCGTTCAGGTCTCCTGTCACTTGCGCACTCGGCGACCGGGCGCTATGCAATGCCAGCGGCGTCAGCCCGTAGCTGACGTTGAAGCGCGCCGCCGCGAGGCTGCGCAAGTGAAGTGGCGATCCGCGTGTGACCACGACCTCCGCGAGTTGCTGGCCCTCGGCCTTGAGCGGCGTTTGTTCATCGACCGGATGCTCGACATCGGAAACATTAAACAGCGTTGCGCCTAACAGCTGCTCAAAGTGCTTCAGGTTCTCCGGTGAGTCCTTGACGAACAGCCGGTCGCCAGGTTGCAAGATGACCGACGGCAGTTTGGCGAGAAACAATGACTCGCCGCGCTGAATCTCGTCGATGCGCATTTGCCCGCCTGCTTTGGCGAGCACCTCGGACAATGTCTTGCCATCCGCGAAGCCGCCTTCCCTGACGTGCAACTGGGAACTGAACACGCGCGGCGAAGTGTCGGCCATCGGCGGCGTGCGATCGGGTAACAGGCGCGGTGAAACCAGCCAGAGAAATAAAATTGCGACACCGCCAACGATGGCGACGGGCATTGCCCATTCGAACATGCTGAACTCATGCATGCCGAGGTCCTGCGATATGCCGACGACCAGTAGATTGGTTGATGTGCCGATCGAGGTAGACATGCCGCCGATGATCGTCGCAAAACCCATCGGCATCATTACGCCGGACACCGGGAACTTCGCTCGCATCGATGCGCCGACAAGAATCGGCATGAGCAGAACAACGATCGGCGTGTTGTTCATAAATGCGCTGAGCACGGCACCTGCTACCAAGGTAATCAGGAGTGCGAGCATTGGACGGGTTGCCCACGCGCGGCCGACGATATTGGCCAGCGGTTGCAGCGCCCCGGTTGTCTCAAGCGCTTTGCCAACCATCATCAGCGCACAAACGGCGACCAGTGCTTCGTTGCCAAAGCCCGCGAAGAAATCCACGGCCCCAAGCAGCGTGACCCCGTCTTTTTCGTATGGAAACAACTCAAACCCGGCGACCAGTGCGATCAGGATCGCAAGCGACGAGGATTCGAGCGGAATTTTGTCGCGAGTAAAGAGGAACAACGCGACGACAGTCAGTACCAGTACCGCTATCCCATGAGCGTCAGGTGTTATCGGTAGCAACGCGCTTTCCCACAAAAATGCTGTCAATCAAGGGTACAGGTTCGCCGTTAATCTGCAATCTGATTCGAAGCGTCTCTTTGTTGTAGCACAGCCCAGGCGCGCTGATGGAAGCTCTTGAATTTCTTGATGTTCCAATGCCCAAGATCGGGTGGTGCTGTTGCTGCACACGCATCTGCCATACCCAATAGCGGCAGCAGATCTGCATAGCTGAACTCCGCGGGTCCACAGGTCGGAAACACCGACCACGGTGACAGGACCAGCAGGTTTCGGTGCCTTACGGCAGCGATATCTGCCGCATGGCTCCAGCGCTCGTGCCAGCCATCACGCAGGTCGCCGCCGGGCATGGTGCGGCTCGGATCGCAATGCGAAATCGCCGGCACGCTGTCCGTTCTCCGGGCGATGAGTTGCGACTGCGAGTGCAGGATGTCCCGCGCCCACTGGAGAATCTCGCTCAAAGCCGCGAGGCAGCTAAATTCGCGCGGATCGAGAGCGCGCTTTCGGACCAGGTCGCCGAAACCGGTCAGGACGACCGCAAGTCGCCGATTCAGCCAGGCATCGTGTTGCATCTGTGGGGTGGGCCAGGCAGCGAGATCGTGCAGGTTGTCGCCAACCTCTATGCAGTGGCACAGGGCGCTCTCCAGTTCCTGTTCTCGCAGCACGCCACGACCGTCCGCGAAGTGCGATATATCCAGGCACATCGGTACCCAGGCTGTGTCGGCCGGTGCCTGGATGGCTCCCGCAGGTAAAACGCCGGTAGCGGCCTCGGCTGACAGCAAAGGACAACAGGAAAAAATCGCGGGCGCATACGCGGCGCGAACCATTCGCTCTGTTCGCAGATTCCACAGCTGCGACCAGAAAATATCGTGCTCGCGTCGCTCGTCCACAGCGATGCCCGGCTGCATCAGAGAGCGGCCGGCGAGCATGTAAACCGGCCCGGTCCCGAGCAATTCTCGTCGCGTTTGCCATGCACGTTGCGGCGCGAGCGTGCTTGCTTCGATCACGATTTCGACGGCAGCCGGGGCAGCACCGGCAACTTCAATAGCGCAGCGCAACACCTTGCACAGCCTCGTGTAAATCTCGTTCGCCTGCGCTTGTGCGTCCATGCCGCGAATCAACACGGACAACGGCAGACCGTTGGCCAACGCGTCGAGCGACTGCTCTTTCAATCGCGCCATAGCCTGATCCGACACCGAGTTCGACCGCACGTCCACGGCCAGTGCCACTCCGGTCATCACGGTGCCGCCGTCATTGGCCGGCAGCATCGGTTCGACGCCGGCCAGCTGCAGCTCACGGCACAGCTGCGCGGTTACGGTTCTGTTGCGCATGACGATCCTTCCCTGGACATCCACTCCCCTGCATTGTGCGCAACCCGGCCAAAATACGCCGCTGACTTATCTGGGCAGCTTCGCGAGATTTTGCTATTGTCGCCACGCCCAGCTAGGCCAGAGACGGCCTCAGCCGGACGACGCTGTCGTTAATTTAAGACCCGGGAACCTGAAAAATGCCTTCTTTCGACGTAGTAAGTGACTTCGACGCTCATGAAGCGAACAACGCCATCGATCAGGCGAATCGCGAGGTCAATACGCGGTTTGATTTCAAAGGCACGGGATCAAAATTCGAGCTCGAGGACCAGACCATCAACCTGACAACACAGTCGGATTTTCAACTCAAGCAAATGCTCGACATTTTGCGGCAGAAACTTGCCAAACGGAGCGTCGACATCGCCTGTCTGGACGAGCAGGAACCTGAATTCAGCGGCAGCGAAGCGCGCCAACAGGTCATAATGCGCAAAGGAATCGAGTCCGATCTCGCACGGAAGCTCGTCAAAATGGTCAAATCCAGCAAGTTGAAGGTGCAGGCGGCCATCCAGGGAGACAAGTTACGAATCAGCGGCAAGAAACGCGACGACCTGCAAGCCGTCATCGCACTCCTCAAGGACGCAGACGTTGACTTGCCGCTGCAATATGAAAACTTTCGCGACTAACGCCAGTCCAAAGCGATAGAAATCCATGAAAACCGGGGCACATAAAAGCTTGCGTCGCCAGGACATCGTGTTCGAGGACAAGGATCAGGCTCTGCGAGACGACGTCCGCACGCTGGGCACAATGGTCGGCGACCTGATCAGGGAACAGGGCGGTGAGGAACTTTTCGACTTCGTCGAAAATGCGCGGCGGCGCTCCATTCGACGACGCGAGGGCAATGAGAAAAAGGGTGAGGAGCTGGCGGAGCTCGTTGAGAACCTGGAGCCGGATCTCGCCATGCAGGTCATTCGCAGTTTTTCGACTTACTTCCAGATGGTCAACACCGCGGAGAAAGTTCATCGCATCCGGCGCCGTCGCGACTACCTGAGAGAAGTCGATCATTACCAGCCCGGCGGTTTCGAAGACACCCTGGTCAAGCTCAAGGCATCGGGAATGGACATCGATGACTTGCAAGAACTCATTGACTCGCTATCGATCCAGCCGGTTTTCACGGCACATCCAACTGAGCCTACAAGACGTACGATGCTCCGCAAGGAACAGAAAATTGTCCGCTACCTTATCGAACTGCTCAACCCAACGATGACTACGCAGGAAACCCACGTCGCGCTGGAAAACATCCGCATGCTGATAACGACGGGCTGGCAGACAGACGAGCATCCGGCAGAGCAGATGTCCGTTGCGGACGAACTCGAGCACGTCCTGTTCTTCATAACCGATGTGCTGTATCGGGCAACTCCGCCATTCTATGAGGCCATGGAGGCCGCCGTCGCCCGCATCTATGGCGATGACGCCAAGCGGCTCAAAATTCCGGTGCTCGTGCACTACGCGTCCTGGGTCGGCGGCGACATGGATGGCAATCCGAACGTAAATGCGAAAACCATACGGGCAACGCTCGCGCGACAGCGATCGCTGATTCTTGATCTTTACTTCAAGGAGTGCGGCGAGATTTCGGCAAAGCTCAGCCAGTCAGTCGGACACAGCCACGTCAGTAAAGAGCTGAACGCCAAGGCAAGTGAATATCGAGGCGTGTTTACACAAGCCTACAAAGCGGTGCCAGCACGCCATCGCGACATGCCGTATCGCGTTTTTCTGACGCTGGTTCAGCAGCGATTGCAGTCGACCTTCGATGACGACATTTTTCCTTACGAAAACGTTGGTCAGTTTCGCGCCGATATTCAGCTGGTCGCTGACAGCCTGACGGCCAACAAAGGTGAGCATGCCGGTTTGTTTTCCATCACCCGCCTGCTCAGGCGAATTGACACATTCGGCTTTCACCTGGCCACGCTCGATATTCGTCAGGACGCAGAGGTTCACCGCCGCGTCGTCGGCGAATGCCTGGGTGAGGAAGACTGGGATGACTGGTCGGCCGAAGATCGCACCGCGCGCATCATCGAGGCGATCGCGAGTCGAGAGGGCCTGCCAGCGAGCATCGGCACCAAGGCTCGCAAAACAATAGGTGTGTTTCAGTCGATCGCATCTTGCCAGCGAAAATATGGCCCGGAGGCAATCGGTCCGTTCATCATCAGCATGACACAGGATGTCGACGACATTTTATCCGTCCTTTTGCTCGCCCACTGGAGTGGCTTGCATAATCGTCGCGGCGAGGTGCCGCTGGACGTTTCACCGCTGCTCGAAACCGTTGACGACCTCCGAAACGGCCCCGATATTCTCAAATCTCTGTTGTCCATCGATATGTATCGGAAGCATCTGAGCAAACGAAAAAATCGCCAGACCGTGATGATCGGCTACTCCGACAGCAACAAGGACGGTGGTCTTGCGTCGGCGCGCTGGGCCCTGCAAAACGCCCAGTCAACGCTCGTCGACGCTGTCGAGTCCGAAGGCATAGAGCTCACCTTGTTTCACGGCCGGGGCGGCACGATCAGCCGCGGGGGCAGCAAGACACACATCGCCGTGCTTGGCGCGCCTCCCGGTACGGTCAATGGCCGGCTGCGCGTTACCGAGCAGGGAGAAATCATCAATGAGAAATATGGTTTGCGCGGGATTGCGCTGCGCACACTCGAGCAGGTAACAGGCTCTGTCGCCCTCGCCACGGCGATGCCGCAGCACCATGGCAACGATATGCCCGAGTGGCATGAGATGATGGATGTCATCGCGACGGAAAGTCGTCGCGCGTATCGTAATCTCGTGTACGAGACGCCGGGGTTCTACGATTATTTCCGTAAGGCGACGCCTATAGACCTGATCGAGCGCATGCGTATCGGTTCGCGCCCATCCTCGCGCCGTTCGCAGTCCGGTATTGAGGATCTGCGCGCAATACCGTGGGTATTTTCGTGGACACAGGCGCGCTGCATGTTGCCAGGCTGGTACGGGATTGGCACCGGGCTTGCGAAGGCCGCGGAACAATTTGATGATAAGGCCTTCCGTGAAATGTTCGTCGAGTGGTATTTTATGCGCGCACTAACAGCCGATGCCGAAATGGTGCTGGCGACGGCAGATCTCGATATTGCCAATCTCTATTCACGACTTGCCGGGGATTTGCACGACGAGTTCTTCCCTCGGATAAAAGAAGAATACAGCCTTACCCGAAACCTGATTCTCGAGTACTCCGGACACGATTCGCTGCTCGAAGGCGACATTACCTTGCAGCGCGCCATCATGTTGCGAAATCCCTATGTCGATCCGATGAGTCTGATGCAGGTCGACCTGCTCGGCAGGTGGCGCGACTCGAATTGCAATGATGCGAAGCTGCTTGATGCCTTGCTTGCGAGTGTCAATGGCATCGCGCAGGGCTTGCAGAACACTGGCTGATCTTTCACACAATGAGCAGCAGCACCCACAAAATAATCACCACTGCGATCGCCCTGATGCTCGTTGTTGCCGCGGTCGCCAATGGCGAAACCACAACAGTGTTTTCCCGTGTCTCCGAAGACCAGCAACTGCGGCCGCTGGCACTGCAAATGGCGATCGTTACCTATGCCCCGACAGATAGCGGCAAAGACTTCAGCGTTGACCTGATCAGCGCCATTCATATTGGCGACCGCGCCTACTACGCAGATCTCAACAACCGATTTTCGGACTACGACGCGCTGCTTTATGAATTGATCGCGCCTGAGGGAGCCGAGATATTACAGGCTGACGACAGGCGCGACGGGATCCTCTCTACTACGCAGCTCGGCATGACGAAACTGCTGGGGCTGACTTTTCAGCTTGACGAAATCGAGTACGACAAAGCCAATCTGGTCCACGCGGACCTCTCGCCTGAAGAGCTAAGGCAAAGCATGGCCGAGCGTGACGAGTCCTTGTACGTCTATTTTTGGCGCATCTTTTTCGCGTCGGTCGATGAGTATGCGAAGGACCCGTTGGGAATAAAGGACTGGCAGCTGTTATCGACCATGCTGGAGTCCGGCCGGGGCAACTCGATGAAGACGATGATTGCGTATGAAATGACCAACATGGATAAGGTTCGCGATATTTTCGGCGAGGACTCGAATTCGGCCATCATCGGTGCGCGCAACCAACGGGTGATAGAAGTGCTGCAAGACCAGTTGGCGTCGGGCGCAAAGCGCATCGGTATTTTCTACGGTGTTGCCCATATGCAGGATATCGAGGCGCGCCTGCTGGAAACAGTCGGCCTCACCTATCAGAAGACCGTCTGGGTCGACGCCTGGCGGTTAGGGCACGCCCCTACAAATCAATAAAACTCGCGAACTCCTCAAGCGACTTTCTACCAATGTCGGGTACTTGTGCATCGTCGGCCGGGTAGCCGGTTACCAGCAACAGGAACGGCCGTTCGCTGGAAGGCCGGTTGAGAATTTGATTGAGAAACTTCATCGGGCTCGGCGTGTGCGTGAGCGTCACCAGACCTGCGTAATGCAGCGCCGTTATCAATATTCCTGTCGCAAGCCCTGTCGATTCAACCGGGTAATAATGTTTCACCTTGCGACCATCGGGGAGGGTCCCGAATTTTTGCAAAAACACAGCGATCAAATACGGCGCCGTTTCCAAAAACGGTTTGTCTGAATCGGTGCCGAGTGGCTCGAGAGCTGCCAACCATTCAGGCGATGCCCGGTGTGCGTAAAATTCGCGCTCTTCGACTTCCGCCGCCGCGCGTATTTTCTTCTTGGTCTCGGCGCCACTGACAACGGCAAAGTGCCAGGGCTGAAGATTGGCCCCGCTGGGCGCAGTCCCCGCCGCTTTGAGTGCAGTTTCGATAATATCTCGCGGTACTGGCCGGTCAGAAAACTCACGCACTGTTCGTCGCCGATTTACATCCGCATAGAATTCATTGAGCCGCTCCCGCATTTCGTCCAACGGGTACTCACGATAATCATTCAACATCGGATCCTGCGGTCTGATCGGTGAGTTGCCGAAGGACAGTGTAGTCGTCAGTGTCTTTTTCGGATACAGCCTTGCCCAGCATCGAAACCCCCGCTTCGTGCACAGATTCCGCACGGCCGGTAATCAGAGGATGCCATTCCGGCAATTCCTGTCCGTTCGCAAGTCGGCGATAAGCGCAACTCCCGGGCAGCCAGTCAAAGTCACCGAGCCTGTCTACCGATAGCACAAGGCAGCTTGAGACCTTCTTTACCCTGTTTGCATAGTCCTGGCAGCGGCAGGTGCCAAGGTCAAGCAGTCGGCATGCCACGTCCGTGTAGAACACCTCGCCTGTATCCTCGTCCTCAACCTTGTGCATACAACAAAGCGCGCAGCCGTCGCAAAGGCGTTCCCACTCGCTGGTGCTCATCTCCGCCAGCGATTTGCGTTTCCAGTATTGATCATTCATCTTCAGGCTCTTTGTGACAGAGACGGGCGGAAATCGCAATGAAGGCTGTGTTTCTCGACTACGCGACAATGGGGCATGGGCTGAACATGGAGCCGCTAACCAGCCTGCTGCCGCAACTCAAGATCTTTGACTCGACCGGTGATGATGAAATTGTCGAGAGAATCGGCGACACCGAGTTTGTTTTTGCCAACAATTTCCGCCTCACAGACGAAATGTTGGCGGCGGCGAGCCAGCTACGCTACATCGGCTTACCGGCAACAGGTACAGACAACATCGATCTCGACAGCGCGAAAAAACACGGTATTGCAGTCTGCAATATTCGTGGCTATTGCACGCGCTCAGTCACCGAGCATGTGTTCGCCATGTTGCTGACGCTCGCGCACAGCCTGAACAGTTATGTTGCCGCGGTACGCGATGGCGCCTGGCAGCGGTCGCGGGGCGCCTGCGTATTGACGTACCCGGTTCGCGAGTTGTCGACGATGACCATGGGCATCGTCGGTCATGGTGATCTCGGCGCCAGTGTTGCGCGTAAGGCGCGTGACTTCGACATGGATGTGATCGTCTCGGCGCGACCTGGCTCCAAGACGGTAGAGGACGGTAGAGTATCTTTTGATGAGCTGCTCGAGCGCTCCGATGTTATCTCTTTGCACTGTCCGCTCAACGATCAGACGCGCGACTTGTTCGCCGCCGACGAATTTCAGAAAATGAAATCTTCGGCGATATTGATCAACACGGCGCGGGGTGCATTGGTCGACTCGCTCGCACTGGTCGATGCGCTAAAGAACCAGCAGATCGCTGCCGCCGGCATTGATGTATTACCACAAGAGCCGCCCTCGGACGATGATCCGCTACTCAACTATCCGGATGACAATCTGCTGGTGACACCACACATTGCGTGGGCTACTGACAAGTCCCGGCAGGACGCTATCGTCGAACTGGCCGCCAATGTCGCCGACTTTCTCAAAGGCGGGGAGCGCAATAGAGTCGCTTAGGCGGCCCGCAAAACATCAACAGGATGCGCATTGACAGCGCCGCGCGCCGCGAAGTAACCACTGACGCAGACAACCAGGACTCCAGCTGCAAGGCCAACTATCCATAGCAGTGGATTGAATTCATACGGCAGCTCGAACAATTGCCTGGCAACGATCGCGGCAAGTATCGACGCGCCAGCCGATGCAAGCAATCCGGCAGCGAACCCAAGCGCCGCGAACTCCGCCATTACGCCTGCGAACACTGTGCGCCTGCGCGCCCCAAGCGCGCGCAGCAATGCGCTTTCGAAGCGTCTTTCGTCGATCGTCGACTGTACGGCGGCGAATAGAACGGCGACCCCGGCCGCCAATGTGAACACGAATACCGCCTGCACCGCGAGGCTGGCTTTTTCGACGATGCCGCGTATCTGTTGCAGTATCGAATCGAGATCGATAACCGAGATGCTCGGATGAGTGCGTACGAGCTTGACGAGAACGGAGCGCTGTTCCTGGTCGAGCCGCAGGCTTGCGATGTAGGTTGTCGGCAGCTTATCCATCGCCCCCGGGGAAAACACGAAAAAGAAGTTCGGCTGGAATGAATCCCAGTTTATTTTCCGGATACTTGCGATGGTCGCCTCTAGCTCACGACCGGCGATCCGAAATGTCAGGACATCCCCGAGGGCGAGGCCGGTTTCGATCGCTGCGTCCTCTTCGATCGAAATAAGGGGCGGTCCGTCATAGTCTTGCGGCCACCACTGCCCATCGATCAGCTCGTTGCTCGACGACATCGTTGTGGCCCAGGATAAGTTGGCCTCCCGGTTCGCCATCCAGCGGCCGCCCGGCGTCGGATATTCGCGATCTTTGACTGACTCACCGTTAATCGTGGACATTCTCGCGCGTACCAGCGGCATAAAATCCGGCACATCGATTCCCGCCGTCTCAAAAATATCCGCGACGGATTCGATTTCGAGAGGCTGAATGTTAATCATGAAATGGTTGGGTGCATCTTCGTCGAGCGTTTGCCGCCAGCCCTCGAGCAAATCGGTGCGAACAATCGTCAACAGAAGCAGAACCGTCAGGCTAAGGCCGAATGCGACAACCTGCACAGCGCTATCGCGCCCACGGCGCGCTACATTCGCCAGCCCGTAGCGCCACGCCACGCCGACACCAGAGCGAAACCGCCCCATGAATGCGACCAGCAGGCGACCAACAATGTACAACGCGGCGGCTATGACGACGATGCCGCCGAGCAGGATGACGAGCATCCGAATATCACCCACGGACTGGTAAAGCAGCGCAGCAACGGCGGCCAGCGACAGGCCGCCAACGAATAGCCGCGACGGCGGCGGCGGCATTGAGTCGTGGCGCAACACTCTCAACGGCGGCGTGTTACGTAATTGAATCAACGACGGCAGCGCGAATCCGATGAGCAGTACCAGTGCACTGCCGCTTGAAAGTATTACTGGCATCAGGCCGGCGCCAGGCAAGTCGCTGGCCATGATGTCAGCCAGCACCCAGGACAGTAACTCTTCTACAACGAAGCCCACGATACTGCCGGCAATCACGCCCAACAGACCGAGCAGTAACAGCTGCGTCAATGCCACAGAAATGACGAACCGTTGTGTGGCCCCGAGACTTTTCATCAGCGCGACAGTATCCATTCGCCGGTGGGCGAAACGTCGCGCCGACATCGCGATCGCTACGGCGCTCAGTAGCAAACTGATAATGGCAGTCAATGACAGAAATCGCTGCGCACGATCCGCGGCTTTGTAAGCCTGTTCGCTACTTTCTTCCCGGTCTCCGACGCGCAGGGAGTCCGGTAGCTGATCCTGTATTGCATCGTTGAATTCATTAACGGCAGCATCGTCGCCAGCGACCAGCATCGCGTAGCCGACCCGGCTTCCTTCGCCGATCAGCCCGGTAGCCGGGATGTCGTCGATGTTAACCAGCAATGATGGCGCCAAGGATGCGAATCCCATCGACTGGTCCGGTCGATACGTCAGTACGGCGGAGACCACGAGGCCAGACTCGCCCACTGTCAGCGTGTCACCGACGTCAGCGCCAACTCTGGCAAGTAATGCGCCGTCCGCCCATACCTGGCCTCGCCGGGGAATGCCGTCGGCCGTGCGCTGTTCGCCGAACAGCGTGTCCGAAATTCTGACCTTGCCGCGCAACGGATACGTATCGCTGACAGCCTTGATCGTTGCGAGCGCACTCGCATCGCCGGCAAATACGACACTGGGAAATGTTTGCGTCCTGGCGACTCGAAGATCGTATCTTGCAGCGGTTTCGCCCCAGCTATCGGGGATAGGCTCCTGTGAGCGCAATCGAAGATCGGCTGCCAGTATCTCGTTCGCCTGTCGCGCGACGGCCTTGCCGATGCGGTCGGTCAGAAACCCGACTGCCGTCAGCGCCGCGACGGCCAACGCAACGGCCGCCAACAACACGATAACTTCACCCGACCTTAGCTCTCGCCCGAAACTTCGCAAGGCGAAGACGATGGCTTTCACGGCTGCGCCTTGCTGTCGCTGATCAATAGGCCCGCATCGAGACTCAACACACGATTACAGCGTTCGGCAAGAGCGAGGTCATGGGTCACGAGAATCAGCGTTGTGGTCGAATGCTGATTAAGGTCGAACATCAATTGCATGATTTTGTTACCCGTACGGGTGTCCAGATTTCCGGTCGGCTCATCAGCGAACAGTACGGCCGGCTCCGTTGCAAACGCGCGCGCAATCGCGACGCGCTGTTTTTCGCCGCCAGAGAGTTGTGCCGGATAGTGGCTCCAGCGGTCACCCAGGCCAACCTTGTCGATGATTCCGTCCGCCACTTGCCGTGCGTCACGACGACCCGCCAGCTCGAGCGGCAGCATAACGTTCTCCAGCGCGTTCAACGACGGCACAAGGTGAAACGACTGAAACACGAAGCCAACACTTTCCGCCCGTACCTGCGCCCGACCGTCTTCATCGATTTCGTTCAGATTGTTGCCATTCAGTTCGACGTATCCGCTGCTTGGCAAATCAAGCCCGGCCAGCAGCGCGAGCAACGTTGATTTTCCGGCACCGGACGGCCCGACAACGGCGACCGATTCGCCAGCGTCGATACTGAAGCTAACGTCAGCAAGAATAGTCAGACCACCCTCGGGACTGCTAACCTGTTTGCTTATGTTGTGCGCCTGCAGAACTGCAGCGTCTTTGAGTGACTGATTTCCCATGCGAAATTTTATTGCCCTACTAGTATTGTTAACGACGTTTCATGTGAATGCTGCGAACGTCCCGGCGGTCCTCGTGTTCGGAGACAGCCTTAGCGCAGGATACGGTATAGACGTTGACCAATCCTGGACCGCTTTGTTGCAGGCACGACTTCAAAGCCAAGGGTACGAACATCGAGTGGTTAACGCCAGTATTAGCGGCGACACATCCGAGGGTGGCGCCGCGAGAATCGATCAGGCGATCGAGGAATTCGGCCCAGTACTGGTCATCCTCGAGTTGGGCGGCAATGATGGCCTCCGGGGAATCCCGGCGGGCACGATGCGAAATAATCTCGACAGGATTATCGCTGCAAGCCGTTCATCAGGGGCGGCGGTCGTGATACTTGGCATTCGCATCCCAAGCAATTACGGGTCGCGGTATCAGGAGGCGTTCGAAAACGTCTACCGCGAACTCGCCGCAAAACACGATGTTCCCTGGATTGAGTTTTTCATGGAGGGCGTCGCGTTTGACAAAAATTTGATGCAAAGCGACGGCGTGCATCCCAACGCGGCGGGGCAACTGGTCCTGCTCGACAATGCCTGGCCCATAATTAGCGGCGCTTTGGGTGCCAATAGCAGCGCTGATTAAGTATTCTCTGCCTCATGGATAAAGTCTGGCTCAAGTCGTACCCCGAGGGAATCCCAGCGGAACTTCCACCCGCGCCCTATCGTTCGGTTCGCGAATTGTTCGAGCAGGCGTTCGACGCATATCCCGAGCGCCCGGCGTTCGCCAACATGGGCACGACGCTCAGTTATCGAGAAATCGATCAGCTGTCGATGAAGTTTGCCTGTTACTTGCAGCAATCGTTGGGGCTGGAGCGTGGTGAGCGCGTTGCCATCATGTTGCCTAATATTCTTCAATACCCCGTCGCCATGTGCGGAATTTTTCGGGCTGGCCTGGTCGTCGTCAACGTAAATCCGCTGTACACCGCTCGCGAACTGCGGCATCAGCTCAAAGACTCCGGCGCCAGATGCATCGTGATTCTCGAAAACTTTGCGCACACACTCGAGAACGTCATCGGCGAAACGGCGATTCAAAATATAATCACCACAGGTCTCGGCGACTTACTGGAGTTTCCGCGAGGGGCATTGACGAATTTCGTCATGCGGCACGTCAAGCGGTCGATACCGAATTATTCCCTGGAAGACAGCGTAACGTTCAAGGCCGCTCTGCACGCCGGCGAAAGTACCGGCCTTGAGCACGTGGAACTCGGTTTCGCCGACATCGCGTATCTGCAATATACGGGCGGTACAACCGGGGTATCGAAAGGCGCGATGCTCAGCCACCGCAACATGGTCCGCAATGTTCAGCAAACGATAGTCTGGCAACACGATGCCTACAAAGATTTCGACAGCATCATCGCGATCACAGCCTTGCCGCTGTACCACATTTTTTCGCTGCAGGGGAATTGCCTGACTGTTATGTCGCAGGGGGGCCTGAATGTTCTGATTACGAACCCGCGAGACTTTAAAGGCTTTGTTAAGGAAATCGCTAAATTTCCATTCAATCTGTTCACCGGCGTCAATACGATGTTCGCATCGCTGCTAATCACGCCCGGTTTCGACGCCGTCGACTTCAGCTCACTTCGAGTCTGTATCGGCGGTGGCATGGCGGTACAGAAGGCCGTTGCAAAAGACTGGAAGGAGGCGACCGGCAACACCATCCTGCAGGGCTACGGTCTGACGGAAACGTCCCCGGCCGCGATCGTTAATGCGATCGACGCAGATTTCACAGGCTCGATCGGCCTGCCGATGCCCTCCACTGATGTCATGATCTGTGATGATGACGGCAATTCGCTGCCGCTTAACGAGGTTGGTGAAATCTGCATCAAGGGTCCGCAGGTCATGGAGGGTTACTGGCACCGGCCGAAAGAAACCGCGGAGGTCATGTTGCCCGGGGGCTGGTTGCGAACAGGCGATATTGGGCGCATGGATGAAGATGGATACACATTCATCGAGGACCGCAAAAAAGACATGATTCTGGTTTCGGGATTCAATGTTTATCCAAACGAACTCGAAGATGTTGTCGTCGAAATGGACGGAGTACTCGAAGCCGCCGCGATAGGCATTCCCCATGAACGCTCGGGTGAGATCGTTAAAATATTTGTCGTGCGCACGGATCCTAATATCACCGAACAGGACGTGCTCGATCACTGCCGTGCGAATCTGACGAACTACAAACGTCCGAAAATCATTGAATTTCGCGACGACTTGCCGAAAACCACAGTCGGCAAAGTCTTGCGGCGCGCCTTACGGGATGAAGAAACGTAGGAGCGCGCTCCTACCCGTGGTATTGCGGGCTTAGCTCGTGGACTGCCTCGACCAACACGCCGAGATGGTCGGGATCAATATCCGGCGTGATACCGTGGCCCAGATTGAAGACGTGCCCGGGACCATTGCCATAGCTCGCGAGCGTATCTGCCACTCCCTGGCGTATAACCTCCGGCGATTCGCGCAGGGTCGCCGGATCGAGGTTGCCCTGCAACGCAACTTTGTCCTCGACGTATTCCCGCGCCGTAGCGAGATCTGTCGTCCAGTCCACGCCAAGCGCATCGCATCCCGTGCCAACCATGTCGGACAGCAGCGAGCCAGCGCCCTTCGTAAACAAAATAACCGGCACGCGTCGGCCCTCGCTTTCGCGAATCAGCCCGTCGACGATTTTTTGCATGCTCCCAAGTGAGAAGCGCCGATATTCGTCCGGCTCGAGCACCGCGCCCCAGGTATCGAAAATCATAAGCGCTTGTGCGCCGGATTCGATCTGCGCGTTCAAATAGCTGACGGTCGTCCTCGCCACCGTGTCGATCAGTAAGTCGAGCGCAGCCGGATCCTCCGTCGCAAGTCCCTTGATTCTTTTGAACTCGCGGCTTGAACCGCCTTCAACCATGTAGGTGGCGACCGTAAACGGGCTGCCTGCAAATCCGATGAGCGGCACCTTCCCTGCCAGCTCTTTGCGAATCGTGCTAACGGCGTCAAACACATAGCCGAGGTCGTCGGCCATGTCCGGAACCTGCAATTTCCTGATCTCACTCGCCGTTCGCACCGGCCGCTCGAAGGTCGGCCCCTCGCCGGCCTGGAAGTGCAAACCCAGGCCCATGGCATCTGGAACGGTCAGAATATCTGAAAACAGGATCGCGGCATCGAGCTTGTAACGCCGCAGCGGCTGCATCGTGACCTCACACGCCAGCTCCGGATTCCGGCACACGCTCATGAAATCCCCTGCCCGAGCACGCAGCTCGCGGTACTCGGGCAAGTAGCGGCCAGCCTGGCGCATAATCCAGACCGGTGTGCGTTCTGTTTTTTGACGTAATAGTGCGCGCAGGAAAAGATCGTTCTGTAATTCCGCCATCAGGCTCCCACTCGTGTTGCGATTGCGGCCTGAATCGCTTCGGCCGCCGCCCGCGGTTTTTCGGCGTCGCGAATCGGCCGCCCGACAACGATGTAATCGGCACCGTTAGCAAATGCTTTGTCGACGGTAACCACCCGCTTCTGATCCGCTTCGGGTTTGTTGTCGACCGGGCGTATGCCCGGCGTTACGACCAGTAGCTTCGAGTCAATGAATTCTCTGAGCGCGGGAACTTCGAGCCCCGACGAAATTACCCCGTCGCACCCGGCTTCCAATGCGCGCCGCGCGCGTGACAAAACCAGCTCGCCGACATCACAGCTGAAACCGAGGTCATCCAGATCGCCGCGATCCAGGCTCGTCAATACGGTGACGCCAAGCACCTTGAGCGTGTCGCCCTTGTTTTCTGCTGCGGCTTCCAGCATTGACTGATTGCCATGCACCGTGACGAAACTTGCACCACGGTCTTTCAGTTGACGTACGGCCGAACCGACCGTCGCCGGAATGTCGAAGAACTTCAGGTCACAAAAAACTTTCTTGTCCCTGGCCAGCATCCAGTCGAGTAGTTCGAAATAGCCGCCGCTCATCATCAGCTCCAAGCCGATTTTGTAGAACGTAACGGCGTCGCCCAGTTCATCGGCGAGCGCTTTCGCCCGTTCACAATCGGGCACGTCCATCGCAAAAATCAGTCGGTCTCCGGCGGGAATATTTTTGTCCTTCACTTGCTGGTCTCCGGGGCTTTCGCAATAAGTCGCTCGTGCTCAGAGATCGCAAAACGATCGGTCATGCCAGCGACGTAGTCGGCAACCACGCGAGCGCGGCGCGGCGCGTCCCCAAGACTTGCACGATCGGCGAATTCCGCCGGCATCGTGTCGGGATCGGCGAAATAGTGTGCGAACAACTCTCGAACAATCGCCTGCGCCCGACGTGTCATTTCGAGTTTTTTCTCATGCGAATACAAATGTCGGCTGAGGAATTTTTTTAACGCGACATGCTGCTTGAAAATTTCGTCGGAAAGCGCGACCAGCGGTGTTTCAGCCTTGCGAACATCGTCTATCGATTTGGGCCCAGCCGCATCGATGTTGCTTTGCGTCGTTTCAATCAGGTCGGTAACCACTGTGCCGATCATGCGCCGAATAGTTTCGTAGATCAGGCGACGATCTTCGAGTTCGGGGTAGAGGTCATGCACTTCGTCATAGCCGGCCGCGAACAAGGGCTGCTCACGAAGCTGCTCTATGCTCAACAGACCCGCACGAAGTCCGTCGTCAACATCGTGATTGTTATAGGCGATGGCGTCAGCGATATTCACTATCTGCGCCTCAAGCCCGGGTTGCTCGCGACTGAGGAATCGCTCGCCGACGTCACCAAGTTTGCGGGCGTTGGCCCTGGAGCAGTGTTTCAGAATTCCCTCGCGGGTCTCGAACATCAAGTTGAGCCCAGGAAATTCTGCGTACTTCGCTTCGAGTTTATCGACCACTCGCAATGACTGCAGGTTGTGTTCGAAGCCGCCGAAGTCGCGCATACAATCATTTAGTGCGTCCTGACCGGCATGACCAAACGGTGTATGGCCGAGGTCGTGTGCGAGACAAATCGCTTCTGTCAGGGGTTCGTTGACCGACAGCGCATCGGCCACGGACCGCCCGATTTGCGAGACCTCAAGGGAGTGGGTCAAACGGGTCCGGTACAGGTCGCCCTCGTGGTTGACGAAAACCTGCGTCTTGTAAACCAACCGCCTGAACGCGGTCGAATGGACAATGCGATCGCGGTCTCGCTGATATTCACCACGATACGTGGCGGATTTCTCGTCATAGCGTCTGCCGCTGGAGAGCGACTCATCAGCGGCATAAGGCGCCAGTAAGTTCGCCTGCATCAACCGCCGGCCCCGCATATTTTGTGCAACAAGGCCTCATCAAATTCGCTCGTTACGAACGCGTCTCCAAGCTCCCGCAACACGACGAACCGAAGTTCTTTCTGCCGTACCTTTTTATCGCGCGACATGGCCTGCAACAATTTTGCTGCAGCGATTTGCGGAGGCTTTACCGGCAACCCCGCCCGATCGATCAGATCGCGTAGTCGCTGCACCTGGTCCGCGCCGATGCCACTCAGTTCAGCGGCCATGATCATGCCGGCCGCTACAGCCTCACCGTGCAGCCACTCCCCATAACCCTGACAATGCTCAATCGCATGGCCAAAAGTGTGGCCGAAATTAAGCACCGCTCTGCGGCCGGCCTCATGTTCGTCTTCAGCAACTATGTCCGCCTTGATCTCGCAAGACCTGCCGATCGCGTAACTCAATGCGTCGGCCTGCTTGTCGAGCAGCGCGGACATGTTTTCCTCAAGCCAGGTCAGGAATGCCCCATCCGCAATGGCGCCATACTTGATGACTTCGGCCAGTCCCGCGCTGAGTTCACGATCCGGCAGCGTGCTTAGCGTGTCGATATCGGCCAATACGATTCGCGGCTGATGAAAGGCACCGATCAGGTTCTTGCCCTGCGGGTGATTGACGCCCGTCTTACCGCCGACGGAAGAGTCGACCTGCGCCAGCAAAGTTGTTGGAACCTGAATGAAGGCCACGCCGCGCATGTAGCAGGCCGCAGCAAAACCGGCGATGTCGCCCACCACGCCACCGCCGAGGGCGATCACCGTCGTATCGCGATTGGCTCTCGCACTAACCAGCTTGTCCAGCACCGTCGTGGCGGCGTCTATCGTTTTGAAGGCCTCGCCGTCTGGCAAGTTCATGGATTCGACCGTGCAGCCATCGAGATTGGCGATCAACTTGTCGAGATACAGGGGAGCAACAGTCTCGTTGCTGACGATCAGGCAATCGGTCGCTGCAACGTGCTCGCTGAGATCAAAGCCACCGTCCAGTAGTCCGCTACCGATGACGATCGGGTAGCTTCGGTCGCCGAGTTCGACGGTAATAGTACGTGTTGCCATGGCCGTAGATTACCGCATGGGCCCCAGCGCTACAGTTTTTCTACGATCTCATTGGCGACGGCGCGAACCTTGCGGCCGTCGGTTTCGATGATCAGGTCCGCGATCTCCCGGTACAACGCGTCGCGCTCGCTCATCAGGTCCTCAAGAATCTGCTTTCTATCGCCGTTTTGCAGTAACGGCCGTTCGCGACCCTTTTGAGTCCGAGCCAACTGCTGATCGACGGTCGTGTAAAGGTAAACAACCAAACCGCGCCCACCAAGATTACTTCGGTTTTTGGCCTCGACAACGACGCCGCCTCCGGTCGCAAGAACAACGCTGTCCATCTTGGAGAGGTCATCGATAACCTTCGCCTCCCGCTTGCGAAAACCCGCTTCACCTTCCTTCTCGAAGATAAACGGGATATCAACACCGGTCCGGCTTTCTATCTCGTCGTCGCTGTCCATAAACGTCAGGTGCAGCGTACGCGCCAGCTGCCGACCAACAGCAGACTTGCCCGCACCCATGGGACCGATCAGAAAAATGTTTTGTGGAGATGCCATCTACGCTTTATATCTGCTCTATCAAAGAGAAAACCAACCCGAAGGTTGGCTTTCATTGTCATTCGTATTGCGGGATTTTAGTAAATACTCGTACCTTCTTCAATAATTCTTGGTGTCACGAATATCAACAGTTCCGCCTTATTATCGACGCGTTGCTTGCTTCTGAACAACGCACCCAGTATCGGTATATCGCCAAGGAACGGTACCTTGCGAATCGTCTCGCGCCGCTCCGTCTCATAGATGCCGCCCAAAACCACCGTTTGGCCATTGCCGACCAGCACTTGTGTCGTAATCGAGCGCGTGTCGATACTCGGCACCGTACCTGCACCACCACCCGTCGAAATGATCGCGCCGACGCTGTCCTTGTGAACCACAAGATCCATGATGATGTTGTTATCCGGCGTGATCTGCGGCGTTACTGTCAAACTTAGTACCGCCTTCTTGAACTGAACCGTCGTTGCGCCAGAGGATGAGGACTGCTGATAGGGAATTTCGACACCCTGCTCAATTTTGGCCTCCTTCTGGTTGGCGGTAATCACACGCGGCGTTGAGACGATCTCACCGTGACCCTCAGCTTCCAGAGCGGTCAGCTCAAGATCTATCAGATAGTCGTTCTCAAGTAAGGCCAGCGCAAAACGGCCTGCCGCTTCGGCAATGGGCACATTAACATTGTAACGGTTGTTCAGCGACGGGTACTCGAGCAGCGGATTGGTGGGATCCGGGTTCAGCTGATTCTCCACATACGTGCTAACCATATTGTTTGCGCCAATGCCGGATCCTGTAACTGTCGTTATGCCGGTATTGCTTTCATTGAATGCCGAAATACCAAGGCGCATACCAAGGTCGCGACTGAAGTCATCGTTGACAACTACAATGCGTGTCTCGATAAGAACCTGTTTGATAGGAATATCGAGCGTAGAAACCAGTCTGCGAATGTCTTGCAAAACCTGTGCCGTATCCTGAACGAGCAAGGTGTTCGTACGTTCGTCAACACCGATGCTGCCGCGGTCGGATAGCATCGAGTTACCGCTACCACTACTACCGCCGCCATTTATCAGGCCAGCAAGATCCGCCGCTTTCGCGTAATTGACTTGCAGAAACTCCGAATACATCGGTTCGAGTTCGTTGATCGCTGCCCGAGCCTCGAGGTCTGCGGTTTCACGTGCTGCAATTTCTGCGGCCGGTGCAACGATGATCACGTTGCCGTTCTGGCGCATGTCCAGACCCTTCGTCGTCATGACGATATCCAGAGCCTGGTCCCAGGGAACGTTTCTGAGGCGCAACGTAACATTGCCCTGAACCGTATCGGACACAACGATGTTGCGACCCGATGTTTCAGCCAGCAACTGCAGTACCGCGCGCGTTTCGATATCCTGGAAATTCAGTGTCAGGCGCTGACCGTCATACTCCTTGGTCTCAGAAAACAGATTGGAGCCCTCTTCCCGGGTCTCGACCACTGGATTGATTTCGATCGTGAACTCGTTGTCGGACTGGTACGCGAGCTGCTCGTACTTGCCGTTTGCCGAAATTATGATTCGTGTATCGAGATTAGTGCGCAAGGTATCGACCGTTGTGACCGGTGTTGCGAAGTCCATGACGTCCAGGCGACGCATCAGCTCCGCCGGCAATCCCGTGTCCTTAAATACGGCGATAATCCGACCACCTTCCTGGCGTATGTCGACCGGCGTAGACGGATCCGTCAGACTGATGACGACACGTCCGCCGCCGTCTTGCGTACGACGGAAGGCGACGCTCGTAATCGAACGATCGCTAATTGGCTGCGATGGCGCCATTACAGCACTGGCAAACTTGGTGCTGCGTGCGCTGTAGTCGTCGCCATCACCCAAAGTGATAGTTACCGTATTGCCGCTGGTGGTTATCTCGTACGCAACCATCGAGTTGAGATTCAAGACAACCCGAGTCCGGCCATTGGCCTCTGCCGTCAACACTGTATCCAATGGGCCCATTTTGATATCGCGCCGACGCGATGTCAGGCCGAGCGTTGTATCGGGCAGGTCGAGTGCGATTCTGGCAGGATCATCGATCGTGAATGCGAGCGGCTCGGGAGCCTTGCCGCTCATGATCAATTTCAGCTGCACACGATTGCCAGGTAGATTTTGAACCTGGATATCCTGCAAGCGGTTGCCGTCCTGCGCACTTGCGGTAGCACCCGCAAACAACAGCAACGTAACCTGCGCCAATACGGCCAGCTTTAGCACCAATCGGTGTCCGGCCGTATGATTAATTTTGCACATCATTCCAATTTACTCCCAGTTTCATTCAGGCATCAGTTCGAGAGCTTTATAGCTGCATCTCTTTCTATGTAGCCGCCGATCCCGTCAGAAATTATTTCTACAAGTTCTATTCTCGATTCGTCAATTGCATCAATTCGTCCGTCGTTTTGTCCCAGGTAGTTACCTGGCACGACACGGTGAATCAGGCCGTCAGTTGTTTGTACGAGTCCGTACATCGACTCCGCAATATTCAGCGTTCCCACCATGCGCAGTGTGTCGAGAGGAAATCCTTCCAGAAACTCGCGACTTCGATCAGAGTCGGGGCGTATACCACCGCCGATCCCGCTCGTTGTAATTTGCGGTGTATCCGGTACGAACGGAGAGCGTATGCCTTCGACGTCCGCAGTGTAAGTGAATACCTTGTACGGGGTTATCTCCGGCAGCGGGTCAATACGGCCGCCCGGGCGAGACTTGATCTTGTTGACGTATTCGTCGAGATCGTCCATGTCGTTACTGCACGCGGATAAACCGAATACCAGGAACGCCAGCAACAGACCATTACGAATTTTGAGACCAGCGATCATGATTAGTCTGTCTCCTCGTCAAGATAACGATAAGTTTGCGCTGTCACCTCAATACTCAACTTATCGAAACTGTCCGGTGATTCCGACGTAATGTTGATGTCGTGCAGCGTGACAATACGCGGCAACGCGGCAACGCCGCTGACGAAATTAGCGATCTCGTGATAGCCGCCCGATAAGCGAATTTTGATCGGCTTTTCCGCATAGAAGTCCTTCGGAATTTCGGGTTGCGGCTGAAAGAGCTTCTCTTGCAGTCCGGCCGCCAGCCCCGTTTGCGAAACATCCACGATCAAGCTGGGTATCTCTGTCTGCCCGGGAAGCTGCCTGAGCATCGTCCCGAAAGACTGTTCAATCTGCGCCAGCTGTGACTTGTAGTCATCGTAGTTGGCCGCCTTGCGCTGCTTGTTCTCGAAAGTCAGGCGCAAAGTCTGCTCGTCTTCCTGAGCTCGCTGCAATTGCGGTGCTTTGTCCTTGATGATGGTCCAGAAAACCCCAAAACCGACAACCCCGGCAAATACGATAAGGATTACGGCGGCGCGAAAAAGAAACGGCCAGCGGCCAACGTCATTGGCGTCCAGACTTTTTAGTTCTTCGACGATGTTCATGGCGCGTCCTCCAAATCCTCGTCACTCTTGTGGACTTGTTTCAGATACACAACGAAATTCGCTTGACGTGAAGCGCCCGACTGAGTGGTTTCAACTCGATCTACTTCCGGTTCGGCCATCCAGTCAGATGCGTCGATTTGCCGCATTAATGCAGATACACGGGTACTCGACTGAGCTACGCCGCGAACCTCAACGCGCGAGCCCGTTTGTTTAAGACCGGTCAGGTAAACGCCTTCAGGCAATAGCCGCGCAATCTCATCGAACAGGTGGACGATTTCCGGTCGGCTCTTTTGCAGCTGCTCGATAATCTCCATGCGTGCCAACAAGCGTTCTTTCTGACGCTCGAGGCCATCAATTTCGGTGATGCTTTTTTGCAGCTCGGCGATTTCAGCAGTCAGGCGATCGTTGCGCTCTACCTGGTTAGAAATCATCTGCGAAAACGCAAACATTGTTAGCAGAATGGTGCCGATTGCCGCGACAACACCGGCGGCCAACGCAACGCCGAAGTCACGCTGGCGTTTCTTGCGCTCTTCCTCGCGCCAGGGGAGTAGATTAATACGTGGCATATTAGTCGAAGCTCCTTAGTGCAAGGCCGCAGGCCGTGAGGAGAGCTGTTGCATCTTTGTGCACTCCTTGTGATTTAGCCTTGGACGATATTTTCATTTGGCCGAGGGGGTCTCCGATTTCGGTCGGGATGCCCACGCGACTGGAAATAACATCGGCAATTCCAGGAATGTTGGCGCAACCGCCGCAAACCAGGATCATGTCGGGTTGCTCACGACCGCCGCCCGATGCGAGGTAAAACTGTAATGACCGGCTGACTTGCTGCGTCATGTCGTCAATGAACGGCTCCAATACTTCCGGTTGGTAGTTACTCGGTAGTCCACCCTGCTTTTTGGCGCGGCCAGCATCTTCCATCGACAGGCCGTAGGTGCGCATGATTTCCTCGGTAAGCTGTTGCCCGCCAAAGTTGAAGTCACGCGTGTAAACGACTTTGAGGTCGCCAAGCACACTAAACGTCGTGCTACTGGCGCCAATGTCGACGACGGCTACAGATTGCCCCATACCCCCGTCCGGAATTTGATGGCTGAGCAGTTGGCAGGCGTTTTCAAGCGCGAACGCTTCAACGTCAACGACGTTTGCTACAAGACCGGCCGCATGTACTGCTGCCTGGCGCTGGTCAACGTTGTCGGTACGCGTCGCGACGAGCAGGACATCCATGAGTTCCGGATCCTTTTCGTTGGGGCCTACTATTTCGTAGTCGAAGCTGACTTCCTCCATCGGGAACGGAATGTATTGGTCAGCTTGAATTTCGATTTGTCCTTCCAGGTCTCTCTCTGAAAGACTCGAAGGCATCTGGATGACCTTGGTAATCGCTGCGTCGCCACTGATGGCCACCGCAACCTCCGTCGCTTTAGCGCCGGCACGCTTAACGGCACGTCGAATTGCCTCCCCGACAGCCTTGGCATCGATGATCGCCTTTTCGCTGACCGAACTGGGTGGCGTGGGCTCCGCGGCGTAAGACTCGACGCGAAAGCGCTTTCCGCTTTGGGAAAGCTCAATCAGCTTGACTGACGATGTCGTTATATCGAGGCCCAACAATGGTTGAGTTTTTTTGCCAAAAAACACGTATTTTTCCTTTTAGGTCGGTAAGTTGCGAGTCAAATGTAGTCTGGCTCTCAACAGTTCGATTTAACTATATATCAAGAAAATGTTAAATAAAACGTGACTTTGATCACGAACCAGCGATCCACATGGTAAGTGGCCGCCTGAGCTTATTCCGTGAACGGGTCGTCGCCTCGGGCTATTGGGCCGATTTATGCGGTTTTGGGCCCGTATTGCAGCCCCCCGCGCACCCCCGCTATCATCTGCCGCTTGAGTCTCAGGATCACGGGCCATTTGCCCGCGAAATGCCACATTTCCGGCATGAAACGGACATCTGCACACTCTTTAATATAGGAAGCAGGCGCCACCGCGTGTACGGTGTCGCCTCAAAGCTCTGAAAATCTGCCAGTAATTATGCAAATCGCCGCAAGAAATCACAGCACAGCAGGTCACAAATCGCCGCACCGACCGCTGCGCTGGCTAATTCTGCTCGCCGGCCTCGGTATGTGCGCAACTATTGGCGGTGGCGCGGCCATCGTAGGCGCCTATTACTTCGTGGAGCCCAGCCTGCCCGCCGCGCAGACTATCCGCGAAATCCCGCTGCAAATTCCGCTCAGAATATTCAGCCGCGACGGTCGCCTCATTTCCGAAATCGGTGAGCGCAAGCGCATTCTCGTCACATTCGACGACCTGCCCGCGCACGTCGTTCACGCATTCGTAGCTGCGGAAGACCGACGTTTTTTTGAGCATCCGGGCGTTGATTACCAGGGCATCCTGCGCTCCTTAGCCCGCTTGATCCGAAGCGGCGAGATATCCGGTGGCGGCAGCACGCTAACGCAACAACTGGCGCGCGATTACTTTTTGTCGCGAGAACAACTATTTACGAGAAAGCTGCGCGAAGCATTCCTCGCTTACAAAATCGAGCAGGAATTTACGAAGCGGCAGATTATGGCGCTGTTTCTCAACAAGATGTTCTTTGGGCAACGAGCCTATGGCGTTGCCGCCGCAGCTCAGGTCTATTTCAATAAAGCCCTGCAGGACATCAATACGTCGGAGGCGGCTACCTTGGCTGGTGTGCTGCCAGCGCCGTCACGCTACAACCCGGTGCGCAGCGTCGCGAATGCGAGGATGCGCCGGGACTATGTGCTCGGACGCATGTTTGAGCTCGGCTATATAGATGAGTCTGAGTACGACGTATCCATGGCGTATCCGATCGAGTCGCAGCTGCACGGCGCGGCCGTCGAAGTAAGCGCTCCTTACGTTGCCGAAATGGTTCGTCAGGAAATGCTTTCGCGCTTTGGCGAGGCAACGTATTCGGCGGGCTACCAGGTCGTTACAACGCTCGATTCCCGCTTACAGGAAGCCGCCAATTACGCGTTGAGAAACGGACTGCTGGAGTTTACGCGCCGACGCGGCTACCGCGGACCGCTGCATCAGGTCGAACTAACGCCGGAACTGCTCGAGTCTCCGTTTGAGGACTGGGACCCTGAGATTCGCGAGACTTTTGAACAATATGCGCCGGGGGGGCTCTCTATTGCTTTGGTCATGGCTGTTAACGAAACAGACAACAGCGCCGACGCAATTCTCAAAAACGGTGTCGAACTGACTGTTCCGTGGCACGGCTTGAGTTGGGCCAAGCCGTTTATCGATCGGACTACGGCCGGTCCTGCACCCGAAACTGCTGCAGACGTTCTTGCCGTCGGCGACTTTATTCTTGTAATGCCGACGAGCACCGGGTCGTGGGCATTGGCCCAGGTTCCGGAAGCTCAGGGAGCGGTTGTGGCTATTGACCCGTTTGACGGTTCGATCAGCGGCCTGGCCGGCGGTTTCGATTTTGCGACGAGCAAATTCAACCGCGCGACCCAGGCCTACCGTCAGCCGGGATCGTCATTCAAGCCATTTATATACTCGGCGGCTCTCGAGCACGGCAACACCGTCGCGACCGTCGTCCCCGACGCACCGATCGTCATTAGCTCTGCCGAGCTCGAAGCCGTGTGGCGACCCGTCAATTACAGCGGCCGGTTTTACGGCCCAACGCGCTTGCGCGAGGCGCTGGTGCGTTCGATGAACCTCGTCTCGGTCCGCTTGCTGCTGTTCGAAACAGGCATTGGTAATGCAGTTCGTCATATTGCGAAATTTGGTTTTGGCGATGCAGCTTTGCCGCGCAATGGCTCCCTTGCTTTGGGTGGTGGTGCGGCGTCGCCGCTCGATATGGCACAGGGATACGCCGTTTTCGCGAACGGTGGTTACGGGATCAAACCTTATACCATTGATTCGATTCTGGGACCGGATGGCGAGACGCTGTATCGCGCCGACCCGCTCGTCGTCTGTGACCTTTGCCAAATTACACAAGAGACGAATAACTTTGACGACGATGGGCGCGACGAAATTTCGCTGGAGGACATGGCCAACATTGCGCTGGATTACCGCCCGAATGCGGCGACGAGTCCCGACCAGTTCGCGGGCATTAACGACGCGCCTCGTGCTATCCCGGCGCAAAACGCGTTTTTGATTCAGGACCTGATGCGTGATGTCATTCGCCGCGGCACGGGCCGGCGCGCACTCGTACTCGGGCGCCGCGACCTGTCAGGTAAGACAGGCACCTCAAACGACTATCGTGACGCCTGGTTCGGCGGCTTCAATGCAGACCTGGCCAGCGTTGTGTGGGTTGGCTATGACGATGACCTGCCACTGGGGCCCGGCGAGGAAGGATCGAGAACCGCGCTGCCGATCTGGATTGAATTCATGCGCATTGCGCTCGATGGCGTGCCGGAGCATCAGGCGCCGATGCCCGCAGGCATTATTACCGTATTGATTGACCGGAAAACTGGCTGCCCGGCACGTGCGGGCCAGTCCAATGTCATCTTCGAAGTATTTCGGGAAGGCCATGTTCCCGAATGCGAAGACATTGCGGATCTGCCCGATATTTTCAATGACGCTGCCGGCATCGACGCTATTCCTGAGGCGCCTGAGCAGGAAGAGTCAGAATCGCTGTTCTAGGAACATGCCGAAGAAACCGCTGAACGGCGAAAACCGGGCGCGGCAGATGCTGGCGCAGGAAACCGCTCGGATTATCGTCGAGCAGGGCGTTCGGGATTACGGCGCCGCAAAAATCAAAGCTGCCGCGCGCTTGGGTATGACGACGCGCGGAGCGCTGCCGCGAAATGCGGAAATCGAAAGTGCGATCAGCGAGTACCTGCAGTTGTTCCACGGCGACTGGCATGCGGACTTTCTGAGCGCCATGCGGCACTCTGCGCTATCGGCGATGGAGTTGTTGTCGCCGTTTTCGCCACGGCTCGTCGGCCCGGTGCTCAACGGTACGGCGGACGAGAACTCTGCCGTCAACCTGCATGTCTTCTCCGACTGCGCCGAAACGGTCGCAACGCGATTGTCAGATCTCAACGTAATCTACCGGCCCTACGAGCGTCGGCTAAAGAGTAGCCGCAATCGTAATAGTGCCGTTGGCGTGTTCACGGGCTTTGAATTCAAGCGTGATGAAACGATTATCGAGGCAACCGTGTTCCCGGTCGATGGCATACGCCAGGCGCCGATCTCGTCGATCGACGGTAGGCCGATGAAGCGCGCAGATTTCAAAACCGTACAGGGCCTGATCGCGCGCTAGGGCGCGCTCCTACAACAGCCGTCTTACCGCTTTTCTATCGCCAGGTACTTGCGCTCGGCAGGGCCCGTATAAAGCTGTCGCGGCCGACTGATTCGCCTGTCGGGATCTGCGATCATCTCGCGCCAGTGCGCAGCCCATCCGACCGAACGGCCGATCGCAAACATCACGGTGAACATCGATGTCGGAATTCCCAGGGCGCGGTAGATAATTCCTGAATAGAAATCGACGTTCGGGTACAAATTCTTTTCGATGAAGTACTCGTCTTTCAACGCAACTTGTTCGAGCTCGCGCGCCAAATCGAACATAGGCGTGTCGTTACGGCCGAGTTTCGCGAGGACTTTGTGCGCCATATCCCGAATTATCGTCGCTCGTGGATCGAAGTTCTTATAGACGCGATGCCCGAAGCCCATCAGGCGGAACGGGTCATTCTTGTCTCTGGCCTTCGCGATATATTTTTTGATCTGACTGACGTCGCCGATTTCCTTGAGCATCCTGAGTACGGCTTCGTTGGCGCCGCCATGAGCAGGGCCCCAAAGCGCGGAAATTCCCGCCGCTATGGCAGAGTAAGGGTTCGCCCCGGAGCTGCCCGCCATGCGCACAGTGGATGTCGAGCAGTTTTGCTCGTGATCCGCGTGCAAAATGAATAACAAGTCGAGTGCCTCGGCGAAGACCGGATCGATTTGATAGGGCTCGGCAGGCACCGCGAAAAGCATCTGCAGCAGGTTCTCGCAATAATTCAGGTCGTTGCGCGGGTAGATGAAAGGCTGACCGCAGTTTAGTTTGTACGCCGCCGCCGCGATGGTCGGCAGTTTTGCCAGGATTCTATGCGCGAATATGTCCCGATGCTCAGGATCCGACGAGTCAATGGTGTCGTGATAATAAGCCGACATCGAGCCAACGACGGCCGACAACATCGCCATCGGATGTGCATCGTAACGAAATCCCTTGAAGAAATTCAGCATGCCCTCGTTAAGCATGGTGTGCGTACGAATCGTGTGATCGAACGATGCGAGTTCATCCGCTGTTGGCAGGTCGCCGTGCAGCAGTAAATAGGAAACCTCGATAAAACTGGAATGTGCGGCGAGTTGTTCAACCGGGTAACCCCGGTACAGGAGAATCCCTTTTTCGCCGTCAATGAAAGTGATGTCGGACTCGCAGCTCCCCGTCGACACGAAACCCGGGTCGTGAGTAAAAACGCCCTGTTCCTTGTAAAGATTCGCAATATCGATAACGGGCGGACCGGCTGTCCCCGTGCGAACAGGCAATTCCGTTTCCACGCCGCTGGGGCTTACCAGGCGAAACACATCCTTGGTCATGGTCTTCCTCGGGTTCTATTCGTTAGCCGTACGAGCATAGCAGAGCGCCACCTCGTAAAGCGGCGCTGCACATCAGGCTACAGGCTAGCTTTGCCCGAGAAATCAGGCAATCAGGGTCAATCCCTATTTAATTCCGTACTTGCGACGGAATCTGTCCACACGGCCGCCCGAATCGACGATTTTCTGCTTGCCCGTGTAGAAAGGATGGCAAGAAGAGCAGACCTCAATAGAAAGGTCGTTGCCGAGCGTCGAACGCGTGGTAAATTCGTTGCCGCAACTACAGGTCACTTTAATATCGCCGTAGCTGGGATGAATATCGGCTTTCATGTCGTGCTCTCCGCGACACTCGAAGGTGCCCAAATGGCCGCGTAGGATATAGCGAAGTGGCCATCTCCGCAAGCCCCGGCAAATAAGGAAATCTTATCCACAGAAACTGTGGATAAGTCTGTGGAAAGAAATTGAGTGAGTGACCTAAGGTGCGGATTTTCAAGCACCGTTGTTAAAATGCCTATTTTGTGTCCATTTTGACAAGTATTTTAAAAACAACAGCTTAGAGAACCTTTTCGACGCTCGATGTGAGTTTGATCGCCTCAGACACTAAAAACATAGGCATCCAGACGATCTTGTGCATAACGACCTGTTGCCGGCAGCTGCCTTTCAGGGCCAAATTAGGGCAAAAAATCCGCCTGCAAATCGTTCAGGAAGCGTTGTCCGAGGTCTGTCGGCCGCCACCCGTGCCCGTCGATCGCGACGAGGAGTCCCTTGTCGAGGGACGGGCCAAGCCGGCTACGCAGCACCTCACCACCGAGGCCCGTACGAGACGTAAACAGCTCTTCGTCAAATCCGTCCACGAGTCGCAGCGCATTGAGCATGAACTCGAAGACGCGCTCGGAATCGTCCAGCGCTTTGAGCTCGGCCTGATAGCCGCCGCTTTCGAGGCTTTCCATGTATTGCTTCGGGTTGGCCGGTTTCGTATAGCGCCAGATGCCCGAGCGATCTGAAATCTTGCCGTGCGCGCCTGCGCCGATCGCCAGGTAGTCACCGAATGACCAGTAGTTGATGTTGTGCACCGACCGCTTGCCATCGCGAGCATAAGCGGACACCTCATATTGCTCGTAGCCCAACTCCGCCAGTCGCTGCTGGCCGTTGTGCTGAATCTCGTACGCTTTCTCGTTATCCGGCAAGCCCTCCGGTGGTCGCGCGTGAAAGACAGTATTCGGCTCGAGGGTCAACTGATACCAGGACAGGTGATTCACTCCGAGCCCCGCCCCTTGCTCGATATCGAGAATAGCTGCGGCGACACTCTGGTCTGGTAATCCGTACATCAGGTCGAGATTGATGTTCGTGAACCCCGCAGCACGCGCGTCATCGACCGATCGGCCGATGTCATCGACTGTATGTATGCGTCCGAGCGTTTGCAGCGATTTGGCATCGAAGCTTTGTGCCCCAATCGACAGACGATTGACGCCGGCCTCACGGTAGCCGGCCGGATCGCCACATTCGAGCGTTCCGGGATTCGCCTCCATCGTGATCTCGATGTCATCGCTCATCTTGAAGCGACCGGCGATCGATGTGAGCAAACGATCGATCTCCTGCGGCACGAACAAGCTCGGCGTACCACCACCTAGAAATATGCTGACGAGTTTACGCCCGGCAGCGCGTTCGGCCTCGACCTCGACGTCGGCCAGAAGCGCGCCGAGGTAGCGCTCTCGCGGCGCATCCTGGCCGGCGGTGTAGGAATTGAAATCGCAGTAGGGGCACTTTCGAACACACCATGGCAGGTGCACATAAAGTGACAGCGGCAACGTGCCGAATTCAGCGTCCGGTTTCATTCCAGCTCGCGGAGTTGCCGCGCCAACGCCCGCAGCGCATTGCCACGGTGGCTGCGCGCGTTTTTCTCATCCGCACTCATTTCAGCCGAGCTTCGCTTGAGCTCCATGTCAAAAAATATCGGGTCATAGCCGAAGCCGCCATCTCCGCGGCGCTCCCGCAGAATCCGGCCGCGCCATTCGCCTTCTGCGACAACTGGCTCCGCATCGGCCGAACTGACGAAACACGCAACACAGTGAAACGCCGCCGCACGCTGGTCATCCGGCACGCCCTCGAGTTCGCTTAGTAAGCGGTCAATGTTGCTTGCGTCAGTCGCGTTCGGCCCTGAGTAACGCGCCGAGTAAACGCCCGGCCTGCCACCGAGCACCTCGACCGCCAGACCAGAATCATCCGCGATGGCCGCCAGGCCGCTTATTTGCGCCGCGTGTCTGGCTTTGATTAGTGCGTTTTCGGCGAAGGTGCTGCCGGTTTCCTCTACCGCATCGACGCCGAAGTCAGATTGCGGCACGACTGCGATTTTGAGCTCGCCGAGTATTCGCTCTATCTCGCGCAATTTGCCGGCATTAGCGCTGGCCATGACAACTTTGCGCGGTAGTCGCTGCAAGCCAACCTCAATCCGCCAGTACTGCGTTCTGAGCGGCGATGATTTCCTCGATACCGCCTCTTGCCAGACCGAGCATAGCGCCGAGTTCATCATCGGTGAAAGCATGGCCCTCCGCCGTTCCCTGCACTTCGATGAAGTTGCCCGCCGCGTTCATTACGACGTTCATATCGGTTTCGGCCTCGGAGTCCTCGGGGTAATCGAGGTCAAGTACCGGTTTACCGCGATAAATACCCACCGATACCGCGGCCACCTGTCCGTGCAGCGGGTTCTTTGGCATCGCTTTGCTCCCGGACATACGCTTCATTGCCAGCGCCAATGCGACATACGCTCCGCTGATCGATGCCGTGCGGGTGCTGCCATCAGCCTGAAGAACGTCGCAGTCCAGCGTTATCGTGCGCTCGCCAAGCGCGTCGAGATCGATAACTGCGCGCAGCGACCGGCCGATCAGGCGCTGAATCTCGAGCGTCCTGCCGCCTTGCTTGCCGCGCGTGGCCTCGCGGGCCGAACGCGTATTGGTCGCGCGCGGCAACATACCGTACTCGCCAGTTACCCATCCGCTGCCTTTGCCACGCATCCACGGCGGCACCCGGTTTTCCACGCTCGCAGTACAAAGCACACGCGTATCTCCGAACTCAACCAACACGCTGCCCTCCGCGTGTCGAGTGTAATCAAGCGTAAATCGCACGACCCTCATTTGGTCGGCGTCGCGGCCGCTTGGGCGCATGGTTCTTCTCCTGTTGGTTTGCCTGTTAGCCGCCGTTCCACCGAAGCGCAGTGCCGGTTGTGTTATCACTATGCGGCGCATTCGCGGTCAGCGCCTGAGCGCTTAGCTGCTTGAGGTTTTCGGCAAGATTGTTGTCGCCCACAAGGCCGATTTGCGCCATATCGTCGTCGCGCAGACCGGACCAAAGCCCATCCGAGCACGCGAGCAGCACGTCGCCGGGTTGCAGCTTCTTCTTACCCGTAATACTCATATCTGGAACTGGCGCGTCGCCGCCTAAACAGCACTCGACGAAATTGCGCATCGGGTGAGTCTGCGCCTCCTCCTCGGTTATAGCGCCCTCCTGAATCAGTACTTCGACATGGCTGTGGTCCCGGGAGCGCGACAACACGCTACCGTTGCGCACCTGGTAAATTCTGCTGTCGCCGATATGCGCCCAGAAAGAGCCACCTTCCTGAATCAGGCAGATCGCGCAGGTAGCTCGCGGTCGAAAGTCGACCGCGACATCCTGACCCAGACTGACGACTTCGTCGTGCGCTCGTGCGAGCGCCATGTACAAGAACCCCTGCGGATCGAATATCGGCAGCGTTGCAGCCATGAACAAATCCTGCACCACCTGCAACCCGGTTTCTGCGGCGCGGGCGCCGTCTGAATGTCCGCCCATACCGTCGAATACGAGCATCATCGCAGCATCGTCGGCAACGATGATGGCGGCACGGTCCTGATTGTCGTTGCGATCGCCGAGCGCGGAAACTTTTGCGTATTCAATCTTCATAGCGGTTGCGGGCGCGGAACTCTTCCATAACAATGAGCGGATGCTACACAGTATGACAGGCTTCGCACGGCAGTCGGCCGAATCCAAAAGCGGTGCGTTAACGTGGGAGCTTCGCTCCGTCAATCATCGCTATCTCGACGTGCAATTTCGCTTGCCCGAGGATCTGCGGCCAAAAGAGCAGGCATTCAAACAACAGGTCAGCGGCGTTCTCAAGCGCGGCAAGGTTGAATGCGCATTGCGCGTACGGCGGGACACGGAGCAGCAATCGGAGATGCAGCTCAACACTGATCTCGTCGCGCTGATCGGCCGCAGGGTTGCCGAGATAGCGAAAGCATTGCCCGAGCTTGGCGCCCTGAATCCGCTCGACATATTGCGCTGGCCCGGCGTTATCGCCGAGCCCGAGATCGATGCTGAGCCACTTTATGTTGAAGCCGCCGCGTTACTCGATGCAGCGCTGGCGTCCATGACTTCGATGCGCGCAAGTGAGGGTGAACGAATTGCCGCGATGCTGGAGACGCGCTGCGCGGATATCTCCGGGCTGGCAATGTCCGTACGCAAACGACTGCCCGAGGTACTCGCGAATTCGCACGCGAAACAGCGCGAACGCATCGAACGGCTCGGTGTCGAGGCCGACCCGGCGCGGCTCGAAATGGAGTTGGCGCTGGTTGCCCAGAAACTGGACGTTGATGAAGAACTCGACCGGCTCGACAGTCACCTCGTTGAAATACGTCGGGCAATGACCCAGAACGGCGCCGTCGGTCGGCGGCTCGATTTTCTGATGCAGGAGCTGAATCGTGAGGCGAATACGCTCGGCTCCAAGTCCGCCGACGCCGAAACCACCAAGGCCGCGGTCGAGCTCAAGGTTTTAATCGAGCAGATGCGTGAACAGATTCAAAATATCGAGTAGGGCTGCCATTGAGTGATCACCATGCCGGGTTATTTGTTTTTGCCGCACCGTCCGGTGCCGGCAAAACTACACTCGTCAATGCATTGGTAACCAAGCATCCCGACCTGCGATTTTCAATTTCATACACGACGCGGCCGCAGCGAAGCAACGAGGCCGACGGCGTGGATTACCGGTTTATCGACGAAGAGGCCTTTTCGCATTTGCTCGAGCAAAATGCCCTGCTCGAATCAGCGACGGTATTTGACAACCTCTATGGCACGAGTCGCGAGCAAGTGGAGCAGCACCTGCGGGACAAGCACGATGTCATTCTCGAAATCGACTGGCAGGGCGCCCGGCAGGTGCGCGAATCGATGCCCGAATGCGTCACGATTTTCATCCTGCCGCCGTCACTCGGCGAGCTCGAGCGACGTTTGCGTGATCGCGGCACGGACAGCGTGGACGTTATCGACCGCCGGCTGCAAGACGCCATCAGCGACATATCTCACTGGGACGAATTCGATTATGTAGTCGTCAACGACGACCTCGACAGGGCTATTGACGGCCTCGAGGCTATCCTCGAGGGCCGCGGCCAGTCCCTGGCAACCGACGACGCGACGCTTCGCGCCACGATCGCGGCGATCGTTTCTTAAATAACTTTTTGGAATAAGCTCTGGTGCTGCCTCCCACCCAGGCGTTATCGTACGACTGAGACTTAATCAAGGAGTACGATCTTGGCCCGAATTACAGTAGAGGACTGCCTCAGCAACATTGACAATATTTTTGAGATGGTGCTCGTTGCAGCAAAACGCGCGCGCCGCGTTGCCCATGGCGCGGACCCAATGGTCGAACGCGAGAACGATAAACCGACCGTTATTGCACTTCGTGAGATTGCCGCAGGACACGTAACACCGGCTATCCTCGAGGAAATCGACCAACCGCCCGTGGAAGAACTCTTACAGGCAGAGCTCGCGGAAAGCATCCTCCCGGTACGAGGCATTTCGATCGGCGGTTGATTCACCTGACATTACGCGCAACGCAGGTATGATCAGGGCATGGATTACGCCGCCACATTGCTTGCCAAGTTGCCGGGTGCGCCCAAGCGCGACCACGGCATGCGGCGGCTGATAGAGACGCTCGAAAACTACCTGCCCGAACAGCAGATCAAGACGATCATGCACGCCTATGATTTTGGCGCTGCAGCGCACGAGGGACAAAAACGCCAGTCCGGCGAACCTTACATTTCGCATCCCGTCGCCGTCGCGCAAGAGCTCGCCGACATGCATCTGGACGCGCAAACCATCTCGGCCGCAATTCTGCACGACGTCGTCGAGGACACATCCGCCTCGCTCAGCGATATAGAAGACAAGTTCGGCGCCGAGGTCGCAGGCCTGGTCGACGGGGTCAGCAAACTCGATCACATCCAGTTTCAAAATCGCGCCGAGGCTCAGGCCGAGAGCTTTCGCAAAATGATGCTCGCGATGATCGAAGATATCCGCGTAATTCTGGTCAAGCTTGCCGATCGCCTGCATAACATGCAGACACTTGACGCCATGCCTGCCGACAAGAAAGCGCGCATTGCCAGAGAGACTCTCGATATCTATGCACCGATCGCAAATCGCCTCGGCATCAACCGCTTCAAAGTCGAACTGGAGAGTCTCGGTTTTCGATATCTATATCCGTTTCGTTACCGGGTGCTGGAGAAAGCCTTGCGCCGCAGCAAGGGCAGTCAGCGACAGATGGTCAAGAAAATCTCCGAGGAATTCGGTGCGGCTGTAGCCGATGAAGGCATCGAAGCGGACATCATTGGTAGGGAAAAACATCTCTACGGCATCTACAAAAAGATGTCTGAGAAGAAACTCCTGCTTGGCGACATAGTTGACGTCTTCGGCGTGCGTATCATCGTCGATAGCGTGAATGCCTGTTATAAGGTGCTGGGCATCGTCCACGGTTTGTACAAGCCGATGCCCGGGCGCTTCAAAGACTATATCGCGATACCTCGTATCAACGGCTACCAGTCATTGCACACGACCTTGTTCGGCCCGAAGGGCCTGCCGCTGGAAGTTCAGATACGCACACGCGACATGGACCGGGTTGCCGAATCGGGCGTTGCATCACACTGGCAATACAAGGCTGAAGATAAATCCGATGCGACGCCGCAGCGCCGGGCACGCGAGTGGCTAGCCAACCTCGCCGAGCTGCAAGGCTCCGGCACGCCCGAAGAATTTCTCGAAAGCGTCAAGGTCGATCTGTTTCCGGACAAGATTTACGTCTTTACGCCCAAGGGCGACATCATGCCGTTGCCTAAGGGTTCGACGACGGTGGATTTCGCGTACGCGGTTCATACCGATATTGGCAATCGCTGTGTGGCGGCGAAGATCGACCGGAACCTGGTGCCGCTGCGCACGCAACTGGCGAACAGCCAGGCGGTCGAGATCGTAACCCGTCGCGGTGCGCGACCCAATCCGAACTGGTTGACGTTCGTGCGCACGGCCAAAGCCCGTACTGCGATTCGAAATCACATGAAGTCGATGCGGTCGAGCGAGTCCGTGGATCTCGGCAAGCGACTTCTCGATCGATCTTTGAAGGACCTCGAGTCTTCGTTGCGAAAAGTCGGCAAGGTTCGCATGAACTCCGCACTCGAGGAACTCGGTATCGATAACAGCACGGCATTGTTCGAGCAAATCGGGCTCGGCGAACGCCTTGCGCCACTCACCGCCCGTTTCCTGGTGGGCGTCAATCAGGACGGCGAATCGGAAGAGAGCATCGCCAGCCTCGTTATCGCCGGCACCGAGGGCATGGTTGTCAGCTACGCGCGCTGTTGTCTTCCGATTCCCGGGGACGACGTCATGGGGTACCTCAGCTCCGGACGCGGCATCGTTATTCACCGCAACAAGTGCGGCAATCTGATTAATTTTCGCAAGCAACCAGAAAAATGGATTGCGGTAAGCTGGGAGGAAAACATCGAACGGGAGTTTTCGAGTCAGATTCATGTCGACACGCAAAGCAAGCCCGGCGTACTTGCGGAAGTCGCAGCCACGATCGCCGATAGCGGCTCGAACATCGAACAGGTATCGGTACTGGGGCGCCACGAGGATTGCTCAACCCTGTCATTCATGTTGCAGGCCGACAATCGCGTTCACCTGGCGCAAATCATGCGGAAGGTACGCAAAATGAAAAACGTCATCCGGGTGGTTCGAGTCTGTGCCTGACCCGGTCAACATGCCGCGAGCGACACAGCATCTTCGATGAGTAAACAAGCGATTCATAGCGATGACGCGCCAGCCGCCATCGGCACCTATTCGCAGGCGATCAAAGTCGATGGCCTGGTTTTTTTATCCGGCCAGATTCCGCTGGATCCTGCAACGATGGAAGTTGTCGCTGGCGATTTCGAGGCTCGGGCGAGGCAGGTCTTCGACAACCTCCAGGCGGTCGCGAGGGCTGCTGGCGGTGATCTCGGCAGCGTCGTCAAACTCACGGTCTTTTTAACAGACCTCAGCAATTTCGGCACCGTGAACAGCGTCATGGAAGACTACTTCGACACGCCGTTTCCGGCGCGTGCTGCTGTCGGTGTCGCATCGTTGCCCAAGGGCGTCGACATCGAAGCGGATGCAATCCTCGCCATTTAATCTCGCATCCCCTCTGACCGTACTCAACGGTGTCGGCCCGGCGCTCTCCAAAAAGCTGGAGCGGCTCGGCCTTTTCCGGGTGGAAGATTTGCTGTTCCTGTTGCCGCTGCGTTACGAAGACCGCACCCAACTCGTCAAGATTGGCGCACTCCAGACCGGCACGCGCTGCCTGGTTACGGGCGAAGTACTGCTCGCCGAGACAGTCTATCGGGGACGCCGAAATTTGCTGGTCCGGGTTAGCGACGGCAGCGGGCAGCTTACTCTGCGGTTTTTTCACTTTTCGCGGCAACAACAAGCGCAATTCAAGACCGGCGTGCACGTGACCTGCTTCGGCGAAGCTCGTAAAGGTTCGGCTGGTTTAGAAATGATTCATCCCGAGTATCGAATTCTTCGGCAGGATCAGGGCGCCGCGGTCGATGAGACGCTAACGCCGATTTACCCGGCCACCGAGGGAGTACAACAGGGTCGCTTGCGCAGCCTGACAGACCAGGTCCTGCGAGTAATGCGCGATTCGCCGCCAGATGAATTGTTGCCAAAGAGCGTGCGCGAAGACCTTGGCCTGCCGGCGCTTGCGACCGCGGTGCTAACCCTGCACCGGCCGCCTGCCGATGCCGATATCGGACAAATGTTAGCGGGTACGCATCCGTGCCAGCAGCGTCTGGCATTCGAAGAGCTGCTCGCGCACTACATCAGCTTGCGCAATCTGCGGGAACTGGCGCGAACGAAACCTGCCGTCGCTCTGACCGGCGGCGACAGCGAGGTCGCGCAGTTTGTCGGCTCTCTGCCGTTCACACTTACGTCCGCACAAACGCGAGTCGTCGATGACATCGGCGGTGACTTGGCGCAATCCCACCCGATGATGCGACTGATACAGGGTGACGTCGGCTCCGGTAAAACTGTCGTTGCCGCGATCGCCTGCCTCAAGGCGATAGCGAGCGGCGTGCAGGCGGTGATCATGGCGCCGACGGAATTGCTGGCCGAGCAACACTACAAGAGCTTCAGCGACTGGTTTCGGCCGCTTGGCATCGAGCCGGCGTGGCTCAGCGGCAGTCAACGCGCCGCAGCGCGACGCGACTCACTTGAGTCCATCGCCGCAGGCAGCGCGAAACTCATCGTCGGTACGCATGCGCTGTTTCAGGAAGGCGTGACGTTTCACAATCTCGCCCTCGTCGTTATCGATGAACAACACCGCTTCGGTGTGCATCAACGCATGGCCCTGCGCGACAAGGGCGTAGGTGATCATGGCTATCCGCATCAGCTGGTCATGACGGCGACACCTATTCCACGAACACTGGCGATGGCCGCCTACGCGGACCTCGACACCTCTGTCATTGACGAGTTGCCGCCGGGTCGTCAGCCGGTGACTACTATCGTCGTACCGGAGACCCGGAGAGAAGAAATCGTTGCTCGCGTCCGGACAGCATGCGCAGCGGGGCAGCAAGCCTACTGGGTCTGTCCGCTGATCGGGGAGTCAGATGTATTGGACTACGAAGCGGCCGAAGAAATTTACAAGATGCTGACGCGCGAATTGTCCGAGTTGCGCGTTGGGCTGGTGCACGGCCGCATGCGCCACGCAGAGAAAGAGCGCGGGATGCAGGCATTCAAAGAAGGCCTCATTCAAGTGCTGGTTGCGACGACGGTGATCGAAGTCGGCGTCGATGTTCCTGATGCCAGCCTGATGATCATCGAAAACGCGGAGCGCATGGGCCTGTCGCAACTTCACCAGTTACGCGGTCGCGTCGGCCGGGGCGCAAAGCAAAGCCATTGCGTACTCTTGTACAAACCACCGCTCGGCCAGTTGGCGCGCAATCGACTTGCCGTACTGCGCGACACCAACGACGGTTTCGTCGTCGCACAACGTGATCTCGAACTTCGTGGCCCGGGCGAGTTGCTGGGCACGCGGCAAACCGGGCTGCCTGATTATCGCGTCGCTGATCTCGTCCGCGACGCGCAGCTAATGCCGCGAGTACAGTCAGCCGCCGATTTCATCAGACGCCATGCGCCCGACAGCGCGGCCGCAATCGTGCGCCGCTGGCTTGGCAACGCGGAACAATATGGCAAGGCCTGATTCCGAATTCGGCGGCGCCACATCTGGTACCTTTACGCGATGAAGAGCGTGATTTCTTCCCGGCAAAAACAACAGCTCCTGACCCAGCTACGAAATTACGGCAAGCTGATGCGGGTCGACAAGCCGGTCGGTCTTTGGCTGCTGTTGTGGCCGACGCTTTGGGCGTTGTGGCTCGCCGGCGAAGGGCATCCGGATTCCGCTATTTTCGTCGTGTTCGTGCTGGGCGTATTCTTCATGCGCTCGGCCGGTTGTGTGCTCAATGATTTCGTCGATCGAAACATCGACCCCTACGTTGAGCGAACCCGAACACGCCCGATCGCCTCGGGTGCTGTAGCGCCGACCGAGGCATTGATACTGTTCGTGGCCCTGGCTCTGATTGCCGTGGGTCTTGCGACGATGCTGAATCGCCCCGCGCAACTGCTCGCGATCGTCGCCGGCACATTGACCGTCGCCTATCCGTTCATCAAGCGTTATGTGTCTATTCCTCAATTCATACTCGGCGCGGCCTTTGGCTGGGCGGTACCGATGGCGTTCGCCGCGCAAACCGGCGAGACACCGCAGCTAGCGTGGATGGTATTTGGGGCGGCTTTGATTTGGGCCGTGATATACGACACCTTTTACGCGATGGTAGATCGCGAAGACGATCGCAGACTCGGCGTCAAGTCGACCGCATTGCTATTCGGCGATATGGATTTGTTCGTGATAGCCGGCCTGCAGATCGTAATGTTGCTCGCACTGCTCTTCGTCGGCTTGCAAGCCGAGCTCGGATTCTGGTATTTCGCAGCTGTCGCTGTTGCAGCGGCGCTGATGGGCTATCACCAATGGCTTGCCCGCGATCGGCAACCCGCGGCGTGTTTCGCAGCATTCCTGCACAACCACTTTATCGGCCTGGCCATCTTCATCGGTATCGTACTGGACTACACGTTTAACCCGCTGCTCTTGCAATAGCTAACACGCTGACCTCTTCCACTCCTGCGTCAATCAAAACGCGGGCAATTTGGCGGCATGTTTCGCCGGTCGTAATTACATCGTCAACGATCAATACGTGTCTGGCTGTGATGTCGCCGCGTACAGCGAACGCCGACCGTAAATTACGCTGTCGAGCACGCGCGTCCAGTCCCGACTGGTACGGGGTCGGCCGCACGCGCAACACACCGCGCAGAATCGGCACACCAAGAGTTTTCGCTATCGGCTTACAAAGCTCCGCCGCCTGATTGAAGCCGCGCCTCAACTGCCGGTGCCAGTGCAGCGGCACCGCTAACACCGCGTCAACATCCTCAGGCACTCCAGACAACGATGCGGCGAGGATCGCGGTGAACGCCGGCAGGTAATGCAGCCTGCGTTTGAATTTCATCGCCTTTATGGCCGCGTCAATCGGGAACGTGTACAGCAATGGCGTCGTCACCCTGGTCAATAGCGGCGGGTCCAGTTGGCAGGCAGCGCGGCGTCGCCCGATCCAGGGTAAGTCCGCATGGCAGCCATCGCATATCGGAACCTGATCTATTGGCCTGCGCGAACCGCAAAAAACGCAGGCATTCGGAACAATGGCGTTTTCGAGGCGACTGCCCATTTGATTGAGCAACTCAACTGCCCGAACTGATATGGAAACCAATCTCACGGTGGCATTTTCGCCGCGGCGGGCCTCGACGAGCCACCCTCTATTTGGCCTGGCAGATCCAGTTATGATTGGGCGGGCCACAATTGACCCATTCCGGCCCTTCGAGCCTAGCAGGAGACGGTGTGACCAATGTTTTTAGTGGTTTGTCTGCGGGAACGCTGCATTCCTGGCGTGGCGGGGTCTATCATGCAAGGAGACTAACTTCCGGGCCGTGGCATGTTCGAAATGGATTTACAAAGTGTGGCCAATATTGCCGAAATAGTCGGTGCGCTGTTGGTGATCGTCGGCGTCTTCTTCGCCCTGGTCGAAATACGGCACCTCCGTCAGCAAAGGCGGGAGACGGCCGCGATGGAAATCATGCGTGCTTTCCAGAGCCCCGACTTCACGAAGGCGTTGCGACTTGTCATGGATTTCGAGCAGGAGTGCAGTGTCTGCCGTGACGAATCCCTATCACAGGAACTGCAGGACGCGGCGATGCTGGTGAGCACCACGCTGGAGTCCATCGGTCTCATGGTTTATCAAAGGATTGTCCCATTTGGTCTCGTACAGCAGCTGATGGGGGGCACGATTCAGGCCGGCTGGCGGGTGTTGAGGCCGCATACGGAGTGGCTACGGGAGAAGCTCTCCCGCCCTTCCTTGCACGAGTGGTTCCAATGGCTGTCGGAGCGGATGAGCGAGTACCCGGAATACCGGGATGAAGAAGGGGCTTATTCCAAGTACCTCCGCTGGAAGCCGGAGAAGGGAACCCGCTTAAGACAAAAGGAAGGCGCATGAGGCAATCCACTCCAGCCGGTCGCTATCGACGATCAATTAACGAATGTTAATGAACGACTTGGCAGGTGGCGGGGTGTTTGCCGAGTTAATCGTCCTATCCGATCCCATCGCATTGACAGAATTTCATTCTGAAATTCGGACCTTCGGGGAACACTTCGGAACGCAACAAGATCAGTCGATATGTGTAATCAGCCGCTTTCCAATTCAAGATGAAGACGGTAGGCAGATAACAACGCTCACACTTTCGCGTCCCGAATTGGTTGATGGTACGTGGAAAATAAGGCTTCTCGAAACTCACCACTACTGGTCATGGTTGGCAATTAATACCGGTTCAAATAAACTGAAAGGCTCTTTTCATGCCACTGGCTATGGCGGCCCGAGGAATGCTGACGTACAGATTTCTCGCATCGGAGCACCAGACATCCGTCGGTGCATTGATGCTGAGAGTGAAGTAATCCCCCCAGAGTATTACTGACGCGGTTTTGGATTGCCGACCAGATCTGAGCCTTCGCGCTTGGCTAAGCGTGGTACCTTAAGCGGCCATTCCTTGGCCCCCGCAATGAGTTTCAACGACGACAGTTCATCATTGAAATACCGTGATGTTCAACGGCGCTTCGACCGGGCTGCCTCCAGCTTCGACACGGCCGACTTCGTACACTCTGTCACCCGGGACGGCCTGTTCGCACGCCTCGAGCCCGTCGTCATTGAAGCGAAAACTGTGGTCGATCTGGGTTCGGCAACCGGTTCCGGCAGCCGGCTGCTCAAGAAGCGATTTCGAGGCGCCCACGTTGTCGCTATCGACCTTGCTCACGAGATGCTGGTCGAGGCGCGCCGAAAGCAGACCTGGTTTGTCCGCAACTCACTCGTACAGGCGACGGCCGAGGCGATGCCGTTTGCCGACCACAGCGTTGACGTGGTCTTCGCCAATCTATTGCTTCCCTGGTTTGATCCGCCTACGCCGATTTTCTCGGAAGTCGCCCGCATACTGAGGAAAGATGGCTTGTTCGTTTTCGCAACGCTGGGGCCGGATAGCCTGAGCGAATTGCGTCAGGCCTGGCGCACGGTCGACGACGGCCAGCACGTTAATCGTTTTCTCGATATGCACGACCTCGGCGACACCGCAGTGCACTGCGGATTACGCGACCCTGTTCTGGACGTCGATCACCTGACGGTCACTTACGATGATCACAACGCTTTGTTTCAGGATTTGACGGCGATGGGCGCGCGCAACTGCCTGCGGGGCCGCAAGCGTTCACTGTTTGGCAATGCCCGATTTGTGGCCATGACGGACGCGCTTGGCGGCGCCACCCGTGACGGGCTGCTGAGCTTCGAACTGGAGCTGGTATACGGTCATTGCTGGGCCGCGGGCGCGAGGCCGGACTCTGGAGAATACCGAGTTGCGGCCAGTGAAATACGCCGGCGTGCTGCGGCGACGTAACTTATTGTAAATGAGACTTATTATCGTGTTATCGGGCCGCCGGGAATTGCATGGACCATCGCGTTTCAGTACACTTCGCAGGCTTTTTTTGCCGGTGGGCCACGCCACACGGTATCTTGACCCAACCACCTGATGACCAAAGACAAAGCGACTCCCATGCGGACCGCTCGGTGAACGTAATGATACGAAACTCGTTTCTGGGCTTGCTCAGCCTTGCCATGTTGGACACGGCCAACGCGGACTGGGCGCTCAACATGCCCAAGGGCGTGACAGAGCTCAGCGCCGAAACGTATGACCTGCACATGATGGTGTTTTGGTGGTGCGTCGCGATCGGCGCCATTGTTTTCGGCGTCATGTTTTATTCTCTGTTTAAGCACCGCAAGTCGGTCGGTGCCAAGCCGGCGACTTTCTCGCACAGCACCACGGCCGAAGTGATCTGGACGGCGATTCCGTGCGTCATTCTCTTGGTGATGGCCGTGCCTTCTGCAGAGACCATGATCAAGATTGAAGACTCACGCAACCCGGACGTTTCTATCATCGTAACTGCTTACCAGTGGAAGTGGCACTACAAGTATCAGGACCAAGGCGTCGAGTTTTACTCCAGCCTCGCGTTACCGAGTGTCATGGCGCGCCCCAGAAATTCGGGTATCGACCCGTTCAGCGTTGAAAATTATTTGCTTGAAGTCGACCATCCGGTTGTCGTTCCGAAGGGCAAGAAAATAAGACTGCTGCTGACATCAAATGATGTCATTCACTCCTGGTGGGTGCCCGACCTCGCCATCAAGAAGGACGCCATTCCCGGCCTTGTCAACGAGGCGTGGTTCCGCGCAATAAAAACCGGAACGTATCGGGGCCAGTGTGCTGAACTGTGCGGCAAGGATCACGGCTACATGCCGATTGTTGTCGAGGTCGTCGAACCGGATGCTTACCAGGCCTGGTTAGACGCCCGGACAAGCAATGGCGCCCAAATCGCGCAGTTGGAGAGGCCAGAATTATGAATACAGCAACTGCAAACGCGCACGAATCGCATAACGATCACGGCCCTGCCAAGGGCATAAAGCGCTGGTTGTTTACGACCAACCATAAGGACATCGGCACGATGTACCTGGTCCTGAGCCTGATCATGTTTTTTGTCGGCGGCACCATGGCGCTCGTTATTCGCTCTGAGCTCTTTATCCCGGGCCTGCAGTTTATTCACCCGGAATTTTTCAACCAAATGACGACGATGCACGCACTGATCATGGTGTTCGGTGCCATCATGCCGGCGTTCGTGGGCCTTGCAAACTGGATGATTCCGATGATGATCGGCGCACCGGACATGGCTTTGCCGCGCATGAACAACTGGTCGTTCTGGATACTGCCGGTCGCGTTCGGCCTGCTCATCTCCACACTATTCATGCCGGGCGGCGCACCGGCCAGTGGCTGGACAATGTATCCGCCGCTTGTCCTGCAAACCGGTGACGCATTTCCATTCCTGATTTTCTCCATACACCTGATGGGCCTGAGCTCGATCATGGGCGCCATCAATATCATTGTGACCATCCTCAATATGCGCGCACCGGATATGTGGCTGTTGAAGATGCCGATGTTCGTCTGGACCTGGTTAATTACCGCCTACCTGCTGATCGCGGTCATGCCTGTTTTTGCCGGCGCCGTCACGATGTTGTTGACCGACCAGTTTTTCGGCACGAGTTTCTTTCTTGCTGCCGGTGGCGGCGATCCGGTCTTGTTCCAGCATATTTTCTGGTTCTTCGGGCATCCCGAAGTCTACATTATGATTTTGCCGGCCTTCGGCATCGTGTCAGAAATCATCCCAACCTTTTCGCGAAAGCCGCTGTTTGGCCATGACTCGATGGTGTATGCCGCCTCCAGCATTGCCTTCCTGTCGTTCATCGTCTGGGCACATCACATGTTCACAGTTGGCATGCCGCTGTCCGGACAGCTGTTCTTCATGTTTGCCACGATGCTGATCGCCATACCGACCGGCGTAAAGATATTCAACTGGGTTGCAACGATGTGGCGCGGCGCGATGACGTTTGAAACGCCAATGCTGTTTTCGCTTGCGTTTGTTTTCCTGTTCACGATCGGCGGTTTTTCCGGGCTGATGCTCGCGATCACGCCCGCCGATATTCAGTACCACGACACCTATTTCGTCGTCGCGCATTTTCACTACGTACTCGTGCCGGGCTCGGTGTTTGCGATTATGGCCGGTGCCTACTACTGGCTGCCGAAGTGGACGGGTCACATGTACAACGAAACGGCTGGAAAATGGCACTTCTGGTTGTCGACTATTTTCGTCAACCTGACATTTTTCCCGATGCACTTCCTCGGTCTTGCGGGCATGCCGAGACGCATCCCCGACTATTCGACCCAGTTCACGGACTTCAATACGATGGCCAGCATCGGCGCAATTGGCTTCGGCTTGTCGCAACTCATCTTCCTGTATGTGTTGTTGACGTCGAAGAAAGGCGAGCGCGCGACAGACCGCGTGTGGGAAGCGCCGCGCGGACTGGAGTGGACCGTGCCTTCGCCGGCGCCATACCATACGTTTAACACACCGCCGAAAATACGCGTCGCGCAGGAGTCCTTCGAATGACCGACAACGACGCCAACAAGAGAAAGAATATACGCCGAACCGCGCTGATCGTGTCCGGCATCGCTATCGTGTTTTACCTGGGCTTTGTTTTAAGTGGCGTGTTGCGTGCCTGAGCAAGAATCAAACCGTATGCTGACCGGAAAGCTGCTGGTCTTTGCCGTCGGCATGTTCGCGTTCGGCTTCATTGTGCTGCCGCCACTGTACGACGTGTTTTGTGACCTCACCGGTTTCGGCGGCCGCACCAATTCGACGGCGATTGCGGCCAACGAGGCGCCCGACCTTAGCCGCACGATACGCGTGGAGTTCATGACGACCGTCAACGAATACGCTCTCTGGGAGTTCACGGCAGACTCGGACAGCATGAACGTGCACCCCGGCAAGATGTACTTCGCGACATTTACCGCCAGGAATCTCGCGGCTGAAAAGAAGACCGCCCAGGCCGTCCCGAGCGTCGCTCCGGCCGTCTCCAGCAAGCACTTCCAGAAGATCGAGTGCTTCTGTTTTACGAGCCAGGAGTTCGCGGCAAACGAGGAGCGCTCACTACCGTTGCAATTCATTATTGATCCGGACCTGCCCGACTACGTGGACACAATCACATTGTCCTACACCTTGTTTGATATAGAGAACGCCAATGTCGCCAGCACAGGATAGCTACTACGTCCCGCATGGCAGCCACTGGCCGATCGTCGGCTCGGTCGGCTTGCTGTTGCTGATGTTGGGTGCGTCAACCTGGCTAAACGGTGCGGACGCGGGCTTTTGGGTCATGCTATGCGGCGTCGCCGTGATCGTGTTCATGCTGGCCGGCTGGTTTGGCGTTGTCATCGGGGAAAGCCTCGGCGGCCTGTACAACGCACAGGTCGACAAGTCCTTCCGCATGGGCATGTTCTGGTTCATCTTTTCCGAAGTTATGTTTTTCGCGGCATTTTTCGGCGCATTGTTTTATGTGCGAAACATGTCGGTCCCCTGGCTCGGCGGAAGCAGCAACAATTTCTTCACGAACCTGCTTCTCTGGGATGGCTTCGAAAGCACATGGCCAACGAACGGGCCGGGCGAGGCCGGCGGCGACTACGAAATCATGCGGCCTTTCGGTCTGCCGCTGATTAACACCGCGTTACTTCTTACCAGCAGCGTCACGGTAACGATCGCACACCACGCGTTAATTGCCGGCAAGCGCAACATGCTGAAATTGTTCCTGGCCGCGACGTTCCTGCTCGGCTTTGTCTTCGTGTATTTGCAAGGCGTCGAGTACCTCGAAGCCTATGTGCACATGAATCTGAAACTGACGACCGGCATTTACGGGTCAACGTTTTTCATGTTGACCGGCTTTCACGGCATGCACGTAACGATTGGCGCGATCATGCTGACAATCATCTGGTTTCGCGTCCTCAACGGACACTTCACACCGGACCAGCATTTCGCATTCACGGCGGTGGCCTGGTACTGGCACTTCGTGGATGTTGTCTGGGTCGGTTTGTACGTATTCGTGTATTGGATGTAACGTGAACGATGCGCTGAAAAAGAAACTGATCGGAAATCTGCCGTACGTGGTTGGCGCGATACTGGTCGCACAATTCGCGGCCTTAAGCGTTTGGCAAATCGATCGCGGGCTGCAGAAGCGCGCCGTAAAGTCGGCGTTCGAATCGCAGGTCAACTTCATGTCCTGGTCGGACGGCATGGAGGTGCGTTCGTTTCAGAAGCTCAATGTAAGCGGGCGCTACGACACCGGGCGACAGTTTTTGCTTGAAAACATCATCATCAACAGCCGTTACGGATACTACATTCTTACGCCACTGATTCTCGGTGAAGGTGAACCGCTACTGATAATCAACCGTGGCTGGGTCGAAAAAACCAGTTGGAAGTTCGAGGCTTCAATCGTTGAGATCGACACTATGTCATTGACGGTGGCGGGCCGCGCCGGTTCGCTGCCCAGAGCCGGTTATCGTATGAACGAGTCGATTTTGCCTGGTTCATCGTGGCCGATGCCAGCTGTTTACCCAACACTTAATGAACTCGCGCTGGCGCTTGGCCAAGAGGTGCAGCCCTTCGTATTATTGCTGGACCCAGAGGAAGAACACGGATTCTTTCGCCACTGGGTGCCCGAAGAAATGGGACCCGCCCGGCATTTTGCGTATGCACTGCAGTGGTTCGCGATGGGCATGGTTCTGGCCGGGTTGCTGGTCTGGAATTTTCGCAAACGCGGTTTCGAGTCGTGAGCGCGCCAAAGCAGCGAAAAGCGCGCCGGCAGCTTGTACTAATCGCTCTTGTTTTCGTCGGTCCGTTGGCGGTCGCCGCATGGTTGTACTTTTCCGGCAGCGATTTTGCGCCTGCGGCGAGATCCAACCACGGTGCACTGCTTGAGCCAATCATCAACCTGAACGATGCGATTCCCCATTTAGTGCTGCCCGGCCTGGACGACAATCGATGGTTGTTGCTCTACGCAAATAGCCAGACTTGCAATGACCAATGTCGCGCTTCGCTGCACCTGCAACGCCAGTCACGTCTGATGCTCGGCAAGGACATGGATCGGCTGATCCGCGTTTTCTTGCGTGGCGATACAGCGCCCGATACAGTGTTTCTCGCCGCAGAGCACGCTGGCTTGATAACGATGGAGGATGCCGGCTTGCAGATCCTGCTAGACGAAAAGAGACCCGCAAATCTTCAGGGCGGTGGCTTTTACCTGATCGACCCGCTCGGCAATCTCGTCATGTATTTTCGGCCGGATATCGATCCTTCTGACATGATCAGCGACATCAAACGTTTGTTGAGATTGTCGCGGATCGGCTGATGAGTTTTTAAATTGACGACTGCCGCACAAACCCTTACCGACTGGCGCGACTACTACGAGCTGACAAAGCCTCGTGTCGTCATGCTGATCATATTTACCGCAGTCGTTGGCATGTTCTTATCCGTACCGGGTTGGCCACCATTGCCGCAACTTCTTTTCGGCACGCTGGGTATTGGCCTCGCGTCGGCCGCCGCTGCCGTATTCAATCACGTGCTGGACCGGCGCACGGACATACTTATGATGCGTACCCGCGGCCGGCCATTGCCGCAAGGCAAGCTCACCGAAAAAGCCGCGTTGGTTTTTGCCTCCGTGCTATGCGTCATCGCGATGCTCATTCTCTGGTATTTGGTTAATCCGCTAACCGCTGTCCTGACGTTCGCGTCGCTGATTGGTTACGCAGTCGTCTACACCGTATTTCTGAAACGGGCAACGTCGCAAAATATCGTCATCGGTGGCGCGGCCGGTGCGGCACCGCCGGTGCTTGGCTGGACCGCAATAACCGGGGAGGTCAGTAGCAGCGCCTTGCTGTTGTTCCTGATCATCTTCGTGTGGACGCCACCACACTTTTGGGCGCTCGCGATAGCACGCAAAGAAGAATACGAGAAGGTCGGCATTCCGATGTTGCCCGTGACGCATGGCGACGCATACACGCGACTCAATATTCTTCTTTATTCGATCCTGCTGGTGTTAATCACAATCATTCCCTACTTAACGGGAATGAGCGGGCTCATCTATCTCGGTACAGCGTTAGTTCTCGACGCAATTTTTCTGAATTACGCCATTCAGATGCGCCGCAAGCCAGAGGACCTCAAGTTGCCTATGAGCATGTTCAAGTACTCGATCACCTACCTCGGCATTTTGTTTGCCGCCTTGCTCGTCGATCATTACTTTCTGTTTCAGCTCAGCCTGTAAACCAAATAGCCTGCGAGCGGCCAGAAGCAGCCGTCGTTACTGCGGTAAAGCGGGCGCGGAGAGTCCGGTTAAAAACGCTCGGAGCCCGGCAATATAGGTACGCTCATCCCGGAGGAATGCGTCGTTATGGGTACCGCGAATCTCCAGTAAGGTCCGGCGTTCATTCGCAGACGCAAAAATCTCTTCGCCATGGTGGAACGGGATGATCTCGTCGTCGCGACTGTGAACAACTAGTACCGGGCACCGAACGTCTTGAATGTAATCACGGGTCGCGTGACTAAGACGGCTCAACCAGCGTGCCGGGAGCCATGGATAGAGATCCTGGGCGATGTCCGGTACCGACGTGAAGGACGATTCCACTATAAGCGCCAACGGTTGCGTTTGTGCAGCCAGCCGTGACGCGACAGAGGCACCTAATGAACGCCCGAATATCACGATATCGCTGGCGACTATACCGCGGCCCTCGATGAGATAACGCCACGCTGCATCAGCATCGCGATAGATCCCGCTTTCGGTGGTCCGGCCTTCGCTCTGACCGTAACCCCGATAGTCAATAATCAATACTGACAGCCCGAGGTCTTGGAACTGCCGTATTGAGTCCAGACGATGCGAAATATTTCCGGCATTGCCGTGAAAGAACAACAACACCCGAGAGGATCGCCCCGCAATGAACCAGCCGTGCAGTGTCACTCCGTCAGTTGTTTCGATGGAGACATCTTGATAGTCCATGCCAACATCGGCCGGTGTCATGGTCAGCGTTCGTCCTGGTACTTCTGCAAGGTAGAGCATGCGGCCCTGCATAAAATACACGACGACGACGAGCAGCCCGTAACAGGCAGCGACAATTAAGATGAGTTTCAGCATGATATTCTGTATTTGTGTTACGGATCGCGATCAGGTTTATCGTTTACGTACGAATGCATCATAAGGTTTTAAATGTCCGCTTTCATCAATAGCGGACATTTAAAACGTCCGAAAATCGCTGATTTTAGGGGCAGCTAACGGCCACAAGCGGCCCCTCGATATTAGCTAGAAGTTCGAGATATCGCGACGAACAAGGTTAGGACTGCCAATACGGCAACGCATGTAACTGCAACCAAATGACCGATGCCATAACGACGATGAGTACCATCGTCATTACACCGTATAGATCGACCTTGCAAATAGGTAGTGGCGGCATCAACTAGGAACAGGGCGAGAACCATGCCAGCAAAAGTCAACATCCACCATATTCCAAAGTACAAACCCATGGATTTTAGTATCGACGACAACGTCGAGTACCCGCCCTCTATCCGGACGAAGACAGCAAAGGATACGACCACAATCGTGGCTGACGCTGCACCGAACCATAATTCTGATACCTTCCGCATCGGCTCAATCTACCATCAAAGTTCTCGCACGGGCTGTCAGCAGCAATTGGCCAATGTCTGCAATGGGTCACTAGCGGCCCTTCATCACGATATTACCTGAATGTCTGCTGTCGGCGGTAAACCGGCCACTCAGCCCACAAATTTTAAGGGCGAGGTTCTGAATGTCTGCTTTTCTCGATAGCGGTCGTTCAGACATTGCGAAACTGAAGAAAACGAAGGGCGGCTAACGACCATTAGCGGACTATCTATCTTATTCGCAATCCTCGCCAGTTGATGCGGTCACATAGGCATACCGGCTAGGGCCCGTGGTTGCCAGGGCGCTTACGCCGAGCTGATCGGGATCTGCATCGGCAGGCGCAAAATCAACCTCGGTTCTGTATTCGCCGGCCAAATGGTGGGTATCAGGGAGGTCGCCGACCAAATCTGGCTGGTCAGCTTCATGCATTATGAATTAGGATTCTGCGATAAGGATGAGGGCCGGATAATGCCCGGCCCCAACCCTTTCGCGCCGGAGAAAGTGTTAACTATGTCTCCGGTATAAAGGTGTAAACCATGTG
>SMVB01292357.1_pt1 | contig 67574 bp, 62 predicted proteins | sample 2456461 | NCBI WGS metagenome assembly SMVB01 (sample SAMN11095934, study PRJNA526329) | marine sediment metagenome | biome: Marine sediment; feature: Surficial sediment; material: Deep marine sediment; isolation source: Hadal surficial sediment | place: Pacific Ocean | collected 2014-05 | depth...
CGTTCACCCAGTATGCCGAGGGTGGCTGGTACGCCTTGAGTGTCCCCTGTGCCGAGGGTGGGCAGGGACTGCCCGGCTCCTGCAGTATTGTGCTGGGCGAGATGACCGGCAGTGCCAATTATTCCTGGAGCATGGTCAGTGGCCTGTCCCAGGCTCCAGTTTCTTTACTGTTGGCCGCGGGTAGCGAACAACAGAAAAAAACCTACTTGCCCAATTTATTATCTGGAGACTGGGCGGGCACGATGTGTCTTACCGAATCGCACTGCGGCTCGGATGTGGGTTTGTTGCGCACCAAAGCGAGTCGCAATGCCGATGGCAGTTATGCGATTACCGGCACGAAAATCTTCATTTCCGGTGGCGAGCAGGACTTCACCGACAACATTATACATACCGTACTCGCTCGGGTAGAGGGCGCACCTGCGGGCACCCGCGGTATCTCTTTGTTTGTCGTGCCCAAGCGCATGGTTAATGAGGACGGTTCCTTGGGCGATGCAAACGCGGTTAGCTGCGGTTCTATTGAGAAAAAAATGGGACTCAAAGCCTCGCCCACCTGTGTGATGAATTTTGATGGGGCGACCGGGTATTTACTGGGCGAGGAAAATGGCGGCATGGCCGTCATGTTCACCTTGATGAACACGGCCCGCCTCGGCACCGCTTTGCAGGGGGTTTCGATGGGGGAGGCGTCGTTCCAGGGGGCATTGACCTATGCTCGTGAACGGCTGCAAATGCGATCGCTCACCGGGCCGAAGAACCCGGATGGCCCGGCCGATCCGATTATTGTGCATCCCGATGTGCGACGCATGTTGATGACTCAGAAGGCGCTAACTGAAGGCTCACGGGCTTTTATATACTGGCTGGCCCAATTGGTTGATAAAACACGATACGGCAGTGAGGAGGACGCCACTAATGCCGAAGATCTGCTGTCGTTTTTAACCCCTATCGCCAAAGCGTTCTGTACGGAAACCGGGTGCGAGGTCACCAATCAAGGTCTACAGGTATTTGGCGGTCACGGGTATATTCGTGAACATGGCATGGAGCAGTTGGTGCGAGATACCCGCATCGCCACGTTGTATGAGGGCACGACTGGTATTCAATCGTTGGACTTGCTGGGCCGGAAGGTGATGGGCAGTGGCGGCAAGTTATTGGCAAATTTCACCCGGCTGATACACAAATTTTGTGAGGCCAACGCTGCCGATGAGCAAATGCAGGAATTTGTCACGCCCTTAATTGAACTGAATAAAAAGTGGGGGGAACTGACCACCGAAATTGGTACCTCGGCGCTGGAGAGTGCCGATGAGATTGGCGCGGCGGCGGTGGATTACACCCTGTTCAGCGGCTATGTCGCGCTGGCTTATATGTGGGCGCAGATGGCGCTGGTCGCCCAGCGACAGCTACAAAATGAAATGGTTGCGGAGCCGGGTTTTTACCGCACGAAGCTGGCCACTGCCCGGTTCTATTTTCAGCGAATACTGCCGCGTACCGGCGCTCACGCACAGGCGGCCGCCGCGGGCGCAGATACCGTGATGAGCATCGAGGCGGAGGCTTTCTCCTGGTAATCGCATCGAGGGTGAGTTTTATTCGCCAGGCGTGTATGCTTACGCCATGAACAAGCAATCCAACACGCCCGTCGATGTTGTCATCCAACCGCGCAATCAGCAGCATGATCTGGCGGATGCACTGGCTCGGGACTGGTTCGATGACCACGCCTTCAAAACCGCCTGGTTCAATGCCATGTCGATTACCTTCCCCCTTGGGGAAAAGTTTTTTATCGATAGTGTGCGCAATTTTTCCGATCAAATTGAAGACCCAAAGCTACAGGACGATATTCGAGGATTCTGCGGTCAGGAGGGGTTTCATCGGCGGGAACACGAGCGCTACAATCAAGTGCTGTGTGCGCAGCGCGGCTATGATTTAGTTTATCTGGAAGGCCGACTGGAGAAAAATATCGGCAGGGCGAAAAAGTATCTGTCCGAACTGGAGCAACTTGCGGCGACGGCAGCGCTGGAACATATTACGGCGATTATGGCCGAGTCGGCGCTGACCCCGGACAATCCGATGATGCACGGCGCCTATCCCGCGATGAAAAAACTGTGGAATTGGCACGCCGCGGAAGAAATGGAACATAAGTCGGTTGCCTTTGATGTCTACCGCGCGGTCGGTGGCACGGAAAAGATGCGCAAACGGGCGCTACGCCAGGCGACCTTTTTCCTGATGGTTGACGTGCTGATTGGGATGGTCCACATGTTGCGCCGGGATAAGCAGTTTTGGAGTTCCCGATTGTGGTGGCAGGGCTGGAAGTTCCTGTTTTTCAAGGGCGGGATACTGCGGCGGGTGTGGCCGGCCTACAAGGCCTATTTTCGCGATGGCTTCCATCCCTGGCACCTTGATACCCGCGATTTACTGGATCACTGGAAGTCCACTCAACTCGAATCGGCAGCCTGAGGGCGCGTAAAACGAGAACGGGTTCACAAAAAGCCACCCCATTACGCGATTATCGTCACATTTTTACATTCATTATTCGACTTTAAATTTCCAACTGCATAGTCTCTGTAGGTCATTATCACTGCCTCGGAAAATACAATGCGCCTGGTTAAAATCCCAGCCATGAATTTACGCCCCGGAATGTTTGTCGCTGAACTGGACCGTCCCTGGTTGGATACACCCTTCGCAATGCAAGGCTTCGTGGTGCGAACTCCTGGCGAAGTGCCCTATATTTCAAACTACGTCGATCACGTGATGGTCGATATCGAGTACAAGGGTAGCCCCATGTTCCTCTCCCTGGCGAGTGAGCCTACCGTTGAGCGCCCAAGCTCGGGCCTGGAGATAAAAGCTGACTTTCACCAGACTAAGCTGTCGTTCGAGAGCGCTGCGGCTACGCTTGATAAAGTTTTTGACTCGCTCAGTAACGGTCGCCACACCAACATCGACGCAGTCAAGGAGGCGATAAATCCGCTGATCGAAGGCGTGTTCCGCAACCCGGAGGCCGTCGCCGCACTGCTGCGGTTGAAAGAGAGCGGGGATTATCGCTATCACCACGGTATTTCCATGGCGTTGTGGGCGGTCATTCTGGGTCGGCATTTGGGCCTGCATCGCGATGAGTTGGAGAAATTGGCGGTGGGTTGTGCCATGTGTGATATCGGCATGACCGAACTGTCTTGCGAGTTGCTGGACCAACCGAAAAACCTGTCTGAAAAACAGCGCTCCATCGTGCGAGCCCACCCCCTCATAGGTGCGGAGATGGTGGGGGATTCAAAGGATGTCGATTTTGAAATACTCGCAATCATCGAAAATCATCACGAGCGCATGGACGGCTCGGGTTATCCCCGAGGTATGGAGGGGGCCGCGATTCCCCTGCTGGCGCGAATTGCCGGTCTTGTCGATACCTATGACGCCATGATCACTGCCCGGCCCTACGCGCCGGCGCGTACCTCGCATGAGGCCGCGCAGGAGCTGCTAGATGGCAAGGGCACTCAATTCCAGGATGCGCTGGTGGAGCAGTTTGTGCAAGCCATTGGCCTGTTTCCCACAGGCACTTTGGTAGAACTCAATACGCGGGAGGTCGCTATTGTGGTGAGGCAGAACAGCACTCGCCGGTTGAAGCCGGAAATTGTCGTTGTATTGTGTCCGGAAAAGAACAAGAAAAATGTGCTTGAGCTGATAGATCTGTCCGACCAGAATATCGCCGAAAATGGCGAGCGCTGGATCGCGCGCGAATTACTGTCCGGCGCCTTTGGGGTGAACAGCGAGGAGTACTTTATCTAATGTCTTCCGTCGATGGCAGCATACTCGGCCTGGTGGAGCTGGTCGATGTAGACGGCCTCATAGATACTTATGGGGCGGAATCCTTTACCCAGTTACGCGATGCGTTCTTGGCCCGCCTGACGCGCTGGACCCGGGCCAGTGACAAGTTAAAGGCGTTGGGCAACAATCGATTCTGCGTGATTCTCAAGGGCATGAACAGCCGCGCTGAACTGGAACTTGCCACCGCCAAGTTGTCCCGAATATTTGAACAACCCCATGAGCTTCTCGGTAAGTGGGTGCCGTTGGAGGTCAACGCCGGGTTTGTCACCCTGGAAAATGCCGACCAGGATATCGATGTGGCCATTGTCCAGGCCGGTAAAGCATTGCGGCGGGCCAGGGAGTCAACCCGGTTTTTCGAGGTGTATGGCCCCCAGTGTGAGCGCAACGGCATCGACGAGTCCGCCCTGGTAAAAAAATTGGAATCTGCTGTCCAACTGGGTGAGTTGGAACTCTATTACCAGCCTAAACTTCACGCCGGTTATCGCACGGTAGTAGGGGCCGAGGCGCTAATGCGCTGGCATACCAGTGATAACAAGGTGCTGACGCCGGATCAGTTTATCGATGTGGCAGAGCGTCACAGTGTGATAAAGCCCATGACCTGGTGGGCGATAAAATCGGCGGTATCCCGCTTGGCAAGATGGCCTGACGAAATGTCGATTGCTGTTAACGTTACCCCCACCTTGCTATTGGATGACGAAATATTTAGCGTGGTACAAGACGCCTTGGAAATTCACATGGTGAGGCCGCAACGCCTCACCCTGGAGGTGCTGGAAAGTATCATGGTCGACAATCAGGAGCCCATGCTGAGACAACTGGCGCGCTTGCGCAAGCTGGGCGTTAAGATTTCCATTGATGATTTTGGCACCGGGTATTCATCACTGAGTTATTTTCGCGACTTGCCTGCCGATGAAATCAAGATAGATAAAAGCTTTGTCATACCGATGCTAAGCTCGGGTAAAGACCACGCCATCGTGAAGGCTGTCATCGATCTGGCGCATAACTTCTCCCTGCGGGTAGTGGCGGAAGGGGTGGAAGATCAGAAGATTGCGAAACGCCTGGGAGAGCTCAATTGCGATATATTACAAGGCTATGTTTTCGACAAGCCTTTGCCCGTGGCCGATTTTGAAAAGCGCTACGTGATCTAGAGTCGCCAGATTTGTGCCCCGGCCGCCCTGATCACTTCGCGATCCAATACAGATTTCACATCGATGACCACCGCGCCAGCTTGCAGGCGCGAGAGTACGCCTGTGCTGCCCATGGATAGGTACTCACGGTGGGGTACTGCCAGTATAAGCGCGTGCGCCGCCGGCAGCGCGTCCCAATCGCTCAGGGTCACACCGTATTCTCGCTGAGCTTGCTCAGCACTTGCGATAGGATCGTGCACTGAAATATCACAGCAGTAATCTTTAAGCTCGGCAATGATATCCGCCACTTTGGAATTTCGCAGATCGGGACAGTCCTCTTTAAAGGTTAGTCCCAGCACTGTTACCTTGGCGCCGCTTACCGGATGCCCAAGTTTCACCAGCTGCTTTATGGTCTGCTCGACGATAAATTTTCCCATGCCATCGTTGGTCTCCCTGCCCGCCAGTACGACTTTGGGGTGATAGCCCACGCTCTGTGCTTTGAAGGTCAGGTAGTAGGGGTCTACACCGATGCAGTGGCCACCCACCAGGCCGGGCCTGAAGGGTAAAAAGTTCCATTTGGTGCCGGCCGCCTCCAATACATCCTGCGTATCGATATCGAGTTTATTGAAGATCAGCGCGAGCTCGTTCATTAACGCGATATTCAGGTCGCGCTGGGTGTTTTCGATTACCTTGGCCGCTTCGGCTACCTTAATGCTACTGGCGCGATGTACCCCTGCATCGATGACCGAGTCATACAGGGCGGCCACGTTATGCAGAGTGTCAGGGGTATCGCCCGCCACTACCTTGATGATGGTCTCCAACCGGTGTATCTGGTCGCCGGGATTTATTCTCTCGGGCGAATAGCCGACATGGAACCCGGTTGCCCCGGCAGTTGGTGTGCCGCCAGTTGTCCGGCCCAGCCAGGGCATCTTTGAGTGCCGCTCAAGCAGGGGAACACAGACCTCCTCGGTGCAACCCGGATAGACTGTAGATTCAAAAATCACCGTCGTTCCAGTGGTCATTTGTTGCCCCACGGTGCGGCAGGCAGCCTCCAGTGGCCCCAGGTCGGGCCGGTGAGCCTGATCAATTGGCGTGGGGACGACTATGATAATGAACCCAGCCTCGGCCAACATTTTCGGATCACTGGTTACCTCCAGGTGCTGGGCTGCATCGAGATTTTTCTGGCTCACTTCACCGGTGGGGTCGATACCCTGCCGATAGCTGGCCAGCTTCTCCTCGTTCAGATCGAAGCCGATGGTGCGACCGCGCCTGCCAAATGCAACGGCCAATGGCAAACCCACATACCCCAGACCGACAATTGCTACAGTGTTGTTCATGGTGCGTTGTTATCCCTTTTTGATTGCCATTATACTGACTGCCCGAAAATACACTACAGCATGTTAGGAGAAACACGGTGGCAGAGAACGAAACACAAAACGACGCAGAGCAGCATCAGCTACGTACCCAGCGATTTATTGAGCTGGCTAACGTCATGAAGGACGAGGGCGTTGAAGCGGGGTTGGTGTCCCATGCGCTGATGTCTGCATCGGGCATCTATGCAACCTATGCGATTGCGGGGAATACCGGGGGGCTGAATCAGTCAGGTGTGGATAAGGTGGTGGCAATCTACCAGGGCAGTTTAGAGGATATACAAAGGACCAAAAAGGGGCAGTTTCGCAGGGATTAGATTGCGCCTCGCCCCGAGATCATTCGGCCTCGCGCGTTTGAGAGGCCGTGATCATCTGTATTTGATTGAGAAAATGGTAGGGCGTTAAAAGCGGGCGCAATTCCTCCGCGGGTACCGGTTTACTGAACAGGTAGCCCTGAATTATGGTGGCCCCATTCTGGGTCAGGAAATGATATTGCTCATGGGTTTCCACCCCCTCGGCAACCACCTTTAAGTTCATACTCTTGCCCATCGCAATGATCGCAATTACCAGGCTGGCATCGTTATCACTTTTATCGAAATCAATCACAAAGCTGCGATCAATTTTTAATTCGTCCAGCGGGAAGCGACTGAGATAGCTCAGCGATGAATAGCCCGTGCCAAAATCGTCTATGGAAAGACTCACTCCCAATGTCTTGAGTGCATTCAATGCGTCTAGCGTCGCATTGGAATGGTCCATCACCATACCCTCGGTCAGCTCCAACTCCAGCGCGGTCGGATCCAATCCCGTCTCGTACAAGACCTCTTCCACACGCTTGATAAAGCGTGCGTTAAACTGCAGGGCTGAGACGTTCACCGCAACTTTGGGTAACGCCAGCCCTTCCGCTTTAAATTCAACCATTTGACGGCAGGCCTCGGTCAAGACCCAATCACCCAACTCGCCGATCAGGCCCATCTCCTCGGCCAGGGGGATAAATTTGAACGGCGGAATCAGGCCCTTGTCGGGATGTTCCCAGCGAACCAGCGCCTCTGCGCCTACGACGGTGCCTGAATCGGTATCGACCTGGGGCTGGTAATACAGCACCAGTTCATTGCGCTCAATGGCTTTGCGCAGGTCCGTTTCCAGACTCAGGCGCTCGACGTTGGCGGCATCCATATTACTGTCGTAATAAATATAATTATTCTTCCCGGTGCTTTTCGCGTGGTACATCGCGGTGTCGGCTGCTTTGAGCAGATCTTCAACATCGGCGGCGTCTCTGGGCGCAATCGCGATGCCTATGCTAGGCGTTACAACCAACTCATGCCCGTCAATCGTCATGGGGGTGCCCAGGGCATCGAGTATGCGCTGGGCGACAATCGCGGCTGACTCCGCGTTTTCAATTTGGTTAAGAACGACCGTAAACTCATCGCCGCCCAGGCGCGACACGTCAATTCTGGAGCCGTCGGACTCGACATAGTGGGCCAGCACATCGCTTTCGCGAAGACAGCCTGACAGGCGGGAACCCACTTCTCGCAATAGCAGATCACCTGCGCTGTGGCCCAGCGAGTCATTGATTCGTTTGAAATTGTCCAGGTCGAGGAACAGTAGCGCGAGCATTTGCCCATTGCGCGTCGCCAACCGCAGTAGCAGACTGAGTTGCTCAGTAAACAAGCGTCTGTTTGGCAAGCCTGTCAGGCTATCGAAGTAAGCCATCTGACGCAATCTGTCCTTGGTTTCTGTCACCTGTTTTACGGCTTTGTTCAGCTCTATGTTGCGCCGGGACAGCTGTGAAGTGCGCTCGTCGACCTTCATGCTGAGCATCTTGTGGTCGACATCCATTATTGCCCTGTGGGTATTTAACTGCCCTATGATGCCATTGAGTGTTGTGGCGAGTTCCTTGATCTCGCCACTGCCTTCGATTTTTAACGTCTGGTCGATTTTGCCCGATGCAATTTTATCCGCCATGCGAGCCAGGCGAGAGAGCGGCGCGGTAATACGGCGGGTTACCATGTTGCTGATCACGCCGCAAAAAACAGTGAAGAACAGGTAGAACAACAGCACGGCCCCAGCGAAGGGCATAATACTCATCAGCACTGTGGAGCGGCTCATACCCAGCTGCACATAGCCTATGACATGGAGGCTATCGACGGCATCCGGAACCGTCAGGGCATAGCCAAAATCACTGCGGGTCAGGTTTTTCTGTAGCGGGTTCAGCACAGAAAATACGGGGATAGTCAGGTCAATTAACTGTTCTCCTCCAGTCAATGTTGCCAGCAGCGTATGTGCTTCGGAAGATTGCCGCGGTTTGTGGGCATAGAGGTTTTCCTCAATAGGAGAAACCCCCTTACGTAAATCTTTGAATTGAGCCGGCTTATAGCGCGCTGCCCCAGGGCGGTCCTCTTTAGCCAAAGGCACGCCCTCAGTATCTCTTATCAGCGCGTACTGAACGGCTTGTTTGGCCAGAAAGCCGCGTAAAGCATCGCTGAGAGCGGATTGGTCGCGGTAGTAGATGGCCAATTGAAGTGACGGTTGGCTTCGCACCCCAGCGGATGATTCGTGGCGAATCTGATCGATTTGAATACGATACTCACGGTTGATCACATAGGCCGCCACCAGACTGCCAGCAAACAGTGATAAAAGTACCACCAGCGTGTTGATTTTTCCCGCTATTGTCATGACTTGAACATCTACCTTCCCTGAGATTGGTCAGGTAAAAAAGTACCACGATATGCTCCAGAGGTGCAATTGTGTAGTTGATAAAAGCAGGAATAGGGACAGATTGATTTCTGCCCCTATTATGCTGGCGTGGCAATTCACGCAGCCAGGGCTGCGGCCTGTCCCTGGCCATACCTGGCAAAGATTGCATCGCGCTTGGCCGGATCGATATTGACCTTGCTAAGATCACCTTGAATGTGGGGCAGGGCCAATACGCGCTCATCCATCACTTTGTACCAGAGCCACGGAATATACGCGATCAAATACATCCCGAAGTAGCCGCTGGGTAACTCGGGGATGTCGTCAAAGTTGCGCAGACTCTGATAACGGCGGGTTGGGTTGGCATGGTGGTCGGAATGCCGTTCCAGATGAAACAATGCGATATTACTGAAGAAGTAATTGGCATTCCAGGAGTGGTGTGGTTGAGTGCGTTCATAGCGCCCATTGGCCTGCTTTTCGCGCAGCAGCCCGTAGTGCTCAATGTAATTCGCGCTGGTCAACTGATACCAGGCCCAGACGTTGTGAACCGCCAGAAAGGGAATCATGATCCAGCCAAATGCCAGGATAAGACCGCCCTGTAATACAACGCTTATGGCGTAGGACTGGAGGATATCGTTCTGCAGACACCAGGCGCCTTTACCCAGGCGACTCAGGCGCTCGGTTTCGGCGGCCCAGCCCCGGCGAAAGGCGCCAGGTATTTCGCGCAGGACGAATTTGTAGATCGACTCTCCCATACGCGAGCTGGCGGGGTCTTCAGTGGTCGCGACATCACAGTGATGACCGCGATTGTGCTCAATGCAAAAGTGCCCGTAGGCGGGTACCGCCTGGGCGAACTTGGCGAAGATACGTTCTATGGCAGGCTTTTTGTGGCCCAATTCATGGGCGGTGTTGACACCCAGTCCGCTGAACATGCCCGCCGTAAGCGCCATCAACAAAACCGACCAGGCGGACAGATCCTGGGTTCCCACAAACCAGGCAACCACTATCAAGGTCGCAAAATGGAGCGGTACGGTTAACATGGTCAGCACCCGGTAGTAGGTATCTTCTTCCAATTGGGGAACAATTTCCTCGGGCGGGTTATTGCTATCTGATCCCAGTGCCCAGTCCATGAAAGGCAAGACCAGATACGAGAAGGCCAACGGCGCGGCCAGCAGCCATTGAGAGCCGCTTTGAAAATACAAAAAGATACCGAGGATGGGGAACATTGGGAGAAATATCGATAACATCCACAGATAGCGTTTGCGGTCACGGTACTCGATATGGCCCTTTGTCGGGTGGTCGATCGTATAAGTAGTCATTGCTTGTCTCCTCGCAGATTAAGAGGAGTACAGTGTAGGGGGGAACCGCCCCTTGCCGGTTTTCACTAAATGACATATTAGTAGTCAATAAGTGACAATATTGGCCCGCAGTGTTACTGTCCCGTTATGCCCGCGCCCATTGAAATCTCCACTGCTTACGTCCGTTTGATACTGCGATCCAAATTACTGTCGGTAGAGGGTTTGTTACAGAACACCGGCATTAACACTGAACTTCTCATGTCCGCCGACTACATTGAATGGCATCAACTGGCGGCCATTTTTCACAATATCGAGCGCCAAAAGACAATATCGCCCGCCTGGGCCGCGCGCCTGGGCGGGCAGTTTAGTGCCAGTGCCCATGGCTCCCTCGGTTTTGCGACCCTGAGCGCACCGACTCTGGGTGCAGCCATGGAGACCCTGGCGGAGTATTACCCGGCGCGAGTCACCGCTATCTCAACGCGCATCGAGCGGGTAGATGACCATTATGTAATGCATTTGATTGACGTCACAGGCGATACTGATTTTGCCAATCCGCTGGCTGAAATGACTCTCAAAGTGGTGGAATCGTTACTGGCGGCCATCCTCGGCCACCCTGTGGGTGAGAATGTGGTACTGAGCCTGATGCGTGCTGCGCCTGTACAAGCCGAAGAGTTTATTGCCGCCTACGATGGACGGGTTTTGTTTGGTGCCGCGGGACACTGCATCTCAATTCCCGCCAGTTGGTGGCGTTTGCCCTCACCTCTACATGACGAATCCATGTACTGGGCGAACCTCGCAAAATGCCGCGAACTTATCGCTTCCCGCGAACAGCACAGCAGCGCCGGAGTAATTGTCCGCATGCACCTGAGAGGCCACTTCGATAGGCAAATAGCCGGGGAGGGTGAGCCTCTGTCCCCACCGACGCAGGAGGCGGTAGCCAGCGCGATGCATCTGACTACTCGTACGCTTATTCGCCGGTTGAAGAAAGACGGCTCCGCCTATAAAGACATTCTGGAGGAGCTGCGCCGCGAGTACGCCCAAACACTGTTGGGCAACGCGCGATTGACGGTGGCAAATGTCGGTGAGTTGCTGGGTTACCAGGAGCCCGCCAATTTTGGCCGTGCTTTTCGGCGCTGGTTTGGCAGTTCGCCCGCCGCCTGGCGACGACGCTAGGGGGCAGCGGGCTGTAACAGTAAGTCGATCGCCTCAAGGCTTGTCAGATGGGATTGGTAGTCCACCGGGATGGGCGAAAAGGTATTTTCCTGGGCCAGGACAAGTGACGGAAAACTGTAGACCCCAATTTTCCGACGAAGGGCAAAATGCCGCTCCAATTCAGCCTGGATTTCCCGACTGTGTAAATCTTCAGAAAACTGCTTCTTATCCAGTGCCAGTTCAGCGGCGAGCGCAACCAGGGTGCTGGTGTCAGATGGATTCATCGCGCGTAGGTAATAGGCCTGCTGAATCGCCTCGATCATCGCCTGTTCTGCCTGTTGATTTGCCGCTGCCAGTACCGCCCTGCACGCGGGGTAGGTGGAGCGTCTCGGTTGGCAGTCATGCCAGAAATCGAAGTTGAAATTTGCGCCGGTTTGCTCGGCGACTTGCATCCAGTAACCGGCAATGGTCTTTTGCTGTTCTTCGGGCATGGGTTCGTCGCTATCGGGAGCAAGCCCGCCGACGATATTTATCAGGCTGACGGAAGCAGGGAGCTCTGCTCGCAGCTTGTCCCAGGCTCGTCGAAAACCCCAGCACCAACTGCACATGGGGTCATGTACGTGGTACAAAATGGCGGTTGCAGCTTTGCCCATTTCAATTCGTCCGAATGATATTCACGCTTCAAGTATATCCGCCCGCGGGCTGGATGGCGCGGGGACAGAACGAATTCTGTCCCCTATAATGACCCGATGCCATCAAGCGACTATAACAGAGAGCGGAGGGACGAAGACGAGGCAGCGCCCTCCGGGATAGAAGGCTATGTGTTGGATAATATGGAGGGCGCAGTGGATCAAGCCTCGTTTTTGGCAAAGCTGGATATACCTATCGCGATTATTGGCCCCCACGGAACCGGTAAAATGTATGTTGCCAGGGTGGTTCACCAGGAGTCAGGCCGGACGCCGGGCATGATCGTGCAGATTGACTGTCGGGCGTTTCGCAATCGCGATGACGCCATTCGCCGACTGCAAAAAGAATTGGCCCACTCGGAGGGCAAAACACTGGTGTTCAAGTCTCCTCATTTGATGAGTGCCGAAGCCCAGGTAAAACTGGCCAGGCAGATTGCCACTCGCACGCTGGCGGATGTCACACCTGCCAGGTATCTGCCAGACGTCAAATTGGTGGCATTGTTTCCCGATTCGCTGGAACAGTTGATGTTGCGGGCGGGGCTCAGCCAAAAACTGGCCAGCGTGTTTGCTGGTTTTCCCATCAACGTCCCCCCGATTAAAGATAGGAAACAGGCCGTACTGCGTTGGGCTGATAAGATATTGGGGCAGGAGTCCACCAAGCGTAATCTAACTATTCAAGGTTTTACCGCAGACGCGGAACAGGCAATGCTTGCTCACGAATGGCTGGGAAATATCAGCGAAATGCGCCAGCGTATTGTGCTCGCATTGGAGGCCGCTGCAAGCGCTAACAGAGAGTGGATCACACCCGTTGATCTGGGAATTTTTCAGGACAGATCAGGCGGGGACCACGCCCAGCCCGCTATTCCTGAGTCGTTTCTGTCAAGCATGGATAAGATTTCCACGACGCAGGACAACTATACCCCGACGGCTCTAGAGCAACTGGATGCAGCCCTGGGTGAAGCCGTCTATAGCAATGTGGGGGCCACTACCCCTGTTCCTCTGGGGGCCTGGTTGGCGGATGATCTGGTGGTAGCGGCCAAACAGCGATTTCGCGGTAGCTTGCGAAGTACCGCCGAATTTTTGCACACCAATCCCCGCAATATAACCCGGTGGATGGTGAAAATTGACCAGCGCGAACAAGCAAGAAACAGTTGTTTGAGTTGGCGTGACTCGCATCGCCTGGCTGGGGAATGGATTCGGGCGATGCCATTGGCCGGTGAGTCTCCGCTGGAAACCGCTCAGACTATGCTACTGTCCCACCTTGAAAAACTCAGCGACACATTGCGTGTTGCCACCAGAGCCAAAATTATGGGCATGTCTACGCCTACTTACCAGAAAAAGCTTAGGGAGCAATCGGGGGATCATGGCTGAAGGGGATAAATCAAATGAGGCCTTGACTCCGTCACAGGGCGGTGGAGGGCGACATTCCGTCGAGGAATACGCCGCGCAATACCAACAAATCCGCGAAGACGAGTTGCCGGTAAGCCTGGGCTTTTCCGCCAGACTGAATATGTTGTGGGACCTCGCCGATGCGGTGCCGTCGCAGATTGAGGGTCGAGTGCTTGCCATACTGGCAATCAATAGCGAGTGGCGCGAATCCGATATTAGAAAATGGTTGCAAAAAGACGTTGTGCCGCCGCGCCTGGAATTTCACAACATGGTTAAATTTCTGGTCGGGCAACTTCGAGACAGCCACAACATTCAACGCTGGGAAGCATTTTTACTCTACGGTTCTCCCATCGTGCCCTCACCGGTAAAACATATCATGTATCGCGAGGACCAGGCCAGGCGCGACATTGCTACCATGATATTTGCCCAGATTACTGATAAGTATGAGATCCCGCCTTCGGCCTATCAAGCGGATGAAGTCTTTCAACGATGCCTGACATTCATGCATAAATTCAATATTTACGAGTTGCGGGATTTTCAGCCGGGCCACATGGAACCATTCAAGAACTATATGTTTCCCAGTGAATAGAAACCCTGCGGGCAGCACAAGCGCTGCAATATAGCCGTCTTCATCGCGTAAAAGTCGACTTTCTCTAGAAATCTCCAGTTTTTTCTTGTACCGGCTTTGCTTGGCGCGAATACTGTGATTGTTAATTATTTTGTGAACCACGTCACAAATGGACAACACAGAGGGCGGACTATGACAGACCAAAATGAAGAGCTTGACATCTCGGGAGTGAAAATCGCCATCGTAGATGATGCGAAAACTATCCGTATGATGATGTCCCACACCCTGAAAAGCATGGGTTGTGAGGTTGAATGCGCCGAGGATGGTTATAAGGCGCTGGGGTTGTTACGACGCTTCAAACCGGACCTCATTTTTCTCGATATCACGATGCCGGAATTGGATGGCTACCAGACTTGCACCCTGATTCGAAACGCCGAGGGCACGAAGAATACGCCGGTGGTAATGTTGTCCTCCTCCGATGGCATTTTCGATATTGCCAAGGGGCAGGCGCGCGGTGCAACGGCGCATGTCACAAAAGTACCCACGGCAAGTGTGTTGCGTGAATTGATTCACAATTACACCCAGATGCATGCGGTTGCCTAAGCCATGCACGCGGTAATTCTGAGTTCGTTCGACCAACTTGAGCAAAGCTATGCGCTGCAAGCTGTCCCCGTTCCGTTGGCTGAAAATAACGAGATGTACTGGGTCGGAACATCGCTAGGCATTGCAGGTGTCCCCCTACTGATAGGAGAGGGGGAATTGGAAGAGATCATCGAAACGCCGAATTGCACGGCAATTCCAGGTACCAAATCATGGGTACTGGGAGTGTCCTCCCACAAGGGCGGGTTGCTACCCATTCTCAGCGGCGATGTGCTTTTTCGACACGAGCCGTATACCGGCAGGCCCCGTGAATATTGCATGGTAGTACGTCGGCCCGGCTTTCATTTTGGCATAACCCTCAGCGACGTGGAGCGAGATATTAAATTTCCCATCGCAGAGCGCGACATGGAGCAGCCCATCGACCCGGACTTTTCCGACTATTGTCTGGGTGGGTTTCATGTTGGCGAGAAATTTCTGGCAATACTGGATATTCATAAACTTGTAGCGGATAGCGGCCTGGCGAATGCCTCTGCCGTGGAACGTGATTCAACCGAGGAAAATATCGATGACTAAGATTCTAAAAAAAGGTGCCGTGACAGTTTGGGTAGGGTTAATGACATTGGGTATTGTGGCCTGGCTGGGGGGCGTCGCCTATACGTTCTACATGATTCAACAAGAGGCGGGCGAAGATGGCGAGTCGCGTCTGGTGGCTGATGAACTGCGCATATTGTCGCAGCGGGTGTCCGCCAAAGCCAGCGAGACGGTGATGGGTAAGCCCGCCACGTTTTCCCATCTAGGGGGATACGTAACGGAGTTTGAGGAGTTGATGGCAGGGCTGCAAGAGGTTGGCCTGGACAGCCAACTGAGCAACATACAGACGCGCTGGTTGCCGGTTAAACAGTCGATGAAGACCCTGATTGATGCCGGTTCTCGAATCGTTTTCATTCATGGCGTATCGCAGGAACTGGAGGAGAACATCAAGCCAATTCAGAGCGAATTTGCCGAGGTGGTTGATATATTACGCGATGAATCCGTATCGTCCGATACCATTGTCGCGGCGCAAAAAACACTTTGGCTGACGGAGCGTATCGCAAGAAACATTGAAAAGATTCTGGCCGGTGGCGCCGGCAGTCAGTTGGCTGCGGATGAGTTCCGTACCGACGCTACCAACTTTGGGCAAATCATCGATGCTTTGAAAAATGGCAATCGAGTGATGGGGATACAGCGGTTGACGGATCGCGATGCGATCGCATCAATTAACGCGGCCTCCGATCTGTTTTCAGTTGTTTCAACGTCTATCGGGCAAATTGAGAGCGCCTCTGGCGAACTTCGCGCCGCCGCTGTGGCGAGACAATCTATTGTCGAGTCCAACGCGGCTTTGGTTGGCGCTGTCTCGGCACTGGCTCCGGCTATTGACCGGCTAACCAATACCCGACTGTACGGCGGGGGTACTTTGATGGCATTGTTCGGCGCCCCGGGCGTGTTGGCCGTTGGTTTGTTAGTGGTGATGTATCGCAGTCAGCGCAAGCGCGTTCTCTATACCGAAGAGGGGGTGGCTGAAATTAACGGGGCGCTGGTTAGAATTGCCGAGGGCGACCTGACAGTGAAGGTGCCAGAGGACAATACTGTCACCCGGGACATCGCCCGAGAGATTAACACCTCGACGAAGCGGCAGCGGGAGTTGATTCGCAACATCAGAACGCCTTTTAGGGTTTCGGTAGAGGAAATTGGCCGCATAGGCCGGGCCGCCGCCGATCAAGTGGATAAGGGCAAGGAACTTACCCGATCCGTGGTGGATTCCACCACTGCTGCCACAGAGATGGTGCGCACCAGTGAGCAAATTAAGAGCTCTACCGCAGAGGCAGCCCGCACGTCTGAACTCAACAGCGTTAGGGTGGCCAGAGGTTACGAATTGACGAAAGACATGTCCAAGGCGTCCGCCGACGTACGCGAGTCGGTTCAGGAAACATCCAAATCGGCAAAACGCCAGGGTGAACTGATTCAATCGGTTACCACGGCGGCGGAGTATATCCAGGCGCTGAATACCAAGATTTCGGTTGTTGCGATCAACACACGGATTGAGGCGGAGAAGGCGGGTGAGCACGGCCGTCCATTCCTCGGAATTGCCGAGGCGATTGGCGACCTGCTTCGAGAGGCTGAGGAAGAGGGTCGTAAAATTATTTCGGAAGTGCGGATGTTACAGAATATGTCCGCTGAAAACCTCAGCAGTATGGAAAATACGGTGGGCACAGTTGTCACCATTCTCGAGTACATCGACCGCCTGGACAGCTCTTTGGAGGACATTAATGAAGCCTCCGCTGAGATTACTGCGATTGTTACCTCGGTGGATAATGCTGCGGGTCAGTCTGCCGACAATGCCCAACACATGAACAATTCCATGACGGAAATCCGCAAGCGCAATTTCGAAATCAGTGAGTATAGCGAATACACCCAGGGCGGCGTGGGTAGCTTGCAAGACTCCATGCGCGATGTGGCAGAGAGCCTGAGTCAGTTCAAGATAGAACAGGATGACAAGGAGGCGACAATATCGCGTAATTCGACTGCCAAGCAAGTGTACGGAGAGCGTGAGATGGCCGATCTGGAATTAGCGGATGAAGAAAGACTGTCGGTGTGATGCTGCGTTTTTTGAAAATTGGAGGTATTGAATAGTGGCTACTAAAACGGATATCGTTTCTCTTAAGTGGGTCATCGGACTGACGAACAAGCAGACCGAGAACGCCGAAATGGCCCTGGTTGAATACAGCAAGGACCCAGCCAACAAGAAACCCCTTTTACAGTGCATGTGGGCAATCCACCAGATTACCTCCACGCTCAGAGCACTGAGTATGAAGAAGGGGGAAATGTTGTCCATCGAAATGGAACGCAGCCTCAATTTTCTATACAAGGGAAAAGTTGTTGGAGAGCGTCGCAAGCTGACGATGGGCGGCCTTATGCAGGCGCTAAAAGTATTGCCGGCCTATTTGGCACACACGCAGAACGTAAGACAAGATACCGGGCAGGGCCTGGAACAGCATGTCAACGATTTACGGCGCTGGGTAGGGGAGCGCCCTCGTCCCCAGGCTTTCTTCTTTCATATGGATATTCCCGAGGGCCTGGGAATTACCGCGGACGCCACGCCGGCATCTGATGACGAGATAAAAAGTCGTGCCAACGTCATGCTGGCACTCTATCTGGAGATGGCTAAATCTGCGCTGCGTAAGCGTAACGTGGCAGAGAGCATGAAGACTGTCGCCCGTATCGCCCGTAAGATGCAAACATTGTTTGTGGGCACCGAGCCAGAGCGCTTTTGGTTGACCCAAATAGCGTTGTGCGAGGGAATTGCCGGCGGCTTGATTGTGCCCGATGAATGCGTTGCACAAATTTTCAAGACGGGTGCGTTTTTGATTAAACATGCCAGGGAAAAAGGCGCACTGATAGATACCTCGGTGGATTACGATAGCGCCCTGGAACAGATGCTGTACTACGTTGCCTCATGCCAGTCGAAACCTATCCATATAGCGAATATCCGCAGCGTATTTGGAATCGACGATAACACCCTGGCGTCTGCCAGCAGCGGGCTGGTGCATATTGATGCGTTGATCACCGCTATTAGCAGTGCCTTGGAACTGCTCAATGGCGTTATAAATCAAATTGGATCCAACGATCTGGCCCTGTCGGCGGAAGAGGGTTCCCTGGGAGATTCTGTACTGGAGGATATCGAGGGCGCGCAGATTCGCTTGAGTGCCGCGGGGCAGGGAGTTCACGCAGATTCGTTACAAGTGGTGCGAAATAAGCTGGAGTACCTGTACGCGGGCCAGTTCGGCGCGGACAAGGCACACCTGCAACAGGCCGTTAACGAGATTGTTCGCGGTATCGTCGACGTGAAGTTGGACTTGGAATACAAGCTGGAGTACGGTTTATGCAGTTCCTTTTCCAGCAAAGAATTCGAGCTTCGCGAAAGTGTTGTGTCGGCGACCTTCACCCAGATGTCTCTGGTGGAGAATCACCTGCATGTGATACTGCGGCGCAAGGCACTCGCTGCCGCGTTGGTCAAAAAACCATTCAGTCTCGAAAGTGTCATGCAGCTCACGGCTGCCCTGCATCGCTATCTCAATAAATCAGATCAAGGCCATGAAGAACTGCGTAAAGCCATTTGGGAGGCCGATAACGAAGAAGCCGATATTGATCTGCTTTACGAGTTGGCCCAGGAGTTTTTTGCCCAACTTAGCGATGGCACCGAGCGCAATGCCATAAGTCTTTCGCTGCAGCTATTGTCCGAAATAACCGGCGCCCTCAGCTTTGCCGGTATGGAGCGAGAAGGTGCTGTAATCGATCAGTGTCGAGCGTGGCTGCTGGCGGCGAGTAAAGCGGGGAGCGTGCGTGAAGACGAAGCCTTCCGTTGTTTTGCCGATGCCTTCGCCCAGATTGAATTGCATTTGCAGCGCTCGGTGATAGACCCCTTGGACGATACCGCTCACTTGATGGAAATTGCCGAGCAGCGCGCTGGTGAGCTGAATGAATTTATCCAGCAGCTCTCCCATGGTGCCGATGTGGTTGCCGCTATGGAAGTCGAGCCAAAAAGCTACGTGCGTGACAGTGTGATTCCGGCTGAGTACCGCGAGGTGTTCATCGAAGAGTCGGAGGAGATATCTGCAGAGCTGGTGAGCCTGTTTGATGCCTGGAAGGTGGCCCCCGAAGCCAATAGCACGCTGCGGGATATGCGCCGCCATTTTCATACCTTCAAAGGAAACGGTCGCGCCGTGGGCGCCAATACTTTGGGAGAGCTGGGCTGGGCGGCGCAGGACTTGCTTGATCGGGTAATTGATGGGGAATTGGCTGCCGACGAAAAACTTCAAGCGCTGGTGGGTCGGGTGGTCAGTGCGTTACCTGATCTGGTTTCTTCATTTGGAAATATTGAGGGCTTCAATATTCAAGCGACCCGCGAGCTGACCAATAAGTGTTTCCAGCTCGCCAATTCGAGTGGTGAGGATATTGCGGAGGACCTGCAGGAGTTTGATACCACAAGTCAGGCGCCGGTGTCGGTGCCTGAAGAGCCGGCTGTTACCCAGCCGGTCAACCACTAGCATTTCGCTGGCGTCAAACCAGATACTGGAGAACTGTCGTGCACCTAGATAATGATCAAGCTGCCTTAAGCACAGAGTCAGACCCTGAAGTGATCGATGACTTTCAGGACGATGCCACCGCGTGGCTTCTGGAACGGGATTTGTCCGACCCGGTTGAGCGCTTGTTCACAGTAGCCGATGAAGGCGAGATTGATGTCCAGTTGACCGAGTTTGAAACGGAAATTGCGGGGCGCCCCATGTTTCGGGATCACGGCAAGGGTGATGATATTTCCGCGGTACTTGACGAAGCTATCGTTGCTACCGAGGTCGGTGATGGCAGCGATATATACGCCGCCGCTGACGCTGTCGAGCAGCTTGAAGAGGTACTCGATGTACCCATGCCCATCGACCATTCAGCCCATTACAAAGAAACCGCAGCTGAGATAGAGAAAGTTGTTTCCGACGGCGCAGATATATTTGGCCTGTCCGAAACGGACGATATAGGGGAGCACTTCCTGGTGCTGGTGAAACCTGAACCTGAGGTAGAGAACCTACCTGCGCTTGAGACAGATAGCCCGCCTGAACTGGAGGCGGAGCTGGAGTGTGCTTCTGAGCCTGAAGCAGATTCGGAGCCAGAGCCAGAGTCAGTCGTTGAATACGTTGCCAACAATCCAGCGCCTGTCGACGATGAAGCGTTTGACCAGTACCTTTTGCGCGGGCAACAACTCGATGGCGTTGACGCGGACTCCGAGACCCTGCTGGTGGAGCACACCAGCGGCGTGACCCCTGTCGATCCGGGTGTCGGTGTTGACATCGACTATCACGAAGATTTTCAGATGGAGGACCGCTCTGCAGCTAGCTCCGTGTCTGCGATCGCAGGCGTTATCGCGCAGGTGATGGAAGAGATTACCGCCTCGGTGGAGCGGCGCTTGGCAGATTTTTCGATTGATGCGGACCAGGTCACTATCGAGGTGATGCTCGGCAATGACGTGGAGTCAATCATTCAGTGCGTCACAAATGGCTACGCACCCATAGTGGAAATTCGCCCGGACCTGCCCGCTGCGCTCAGACAGCTGGGCCAGACTGAAGTCGATGCTATCTATGTGCGAATCTCGCATACCGAACTGGAGGGCAACTGGAATACCCTGTTTAAGGAGGACTTTGTTGCGCCTGGCTCAAACCATGAAACGGCACCGTCGCAGAAAGAAGACGAATCGGCACTGCAGCCTTTCGCCGCCCTTGATCTCGACGAATTCGAATTTGACGACACCGAATCCGCAGCCAGCGACCTTAATATCGCCGATAGCTTTAGCGGTGAAATCGTGCCCTATTCGGATACTGTCAGCGATGACCCGCTATCCGCTATCGATTTTTCACCCGTTGCTGATGACCTGTCCTGGTGTATGCCTGCGGGCATAAAATTCAGTACCTCCAGTGGCGGGCAGACAGAAATATTCACCGAGTTTCTCGATGTATTTTTAGAGGAGGGCGCGACCGAGTTGGAGAAACTCGAGGATGCAATTGCGAAATGGGAGGGTGGGCTGTTCACGGATGAAGCGGGAATACCCGCGCCCGTTTCCCATGCGCTACATACGTTAAAAGGTATTGCCAAAGGGGTGGGCCTGCAGTGTTATGGCACCCTGATTCACAACTACGAAACACTGCTGCATTCTATGCCCCCCGCGCTCGAAACGGAGAGGGCAGGCTATTTCCAAATTGTCAATTTCTGGCTGGATACTGCGACACGCGGAATTGAGCACATTGAACGTACCCGTAGCGATGTGGCAACTGAGTTACCCATTAGCCTAACTGCGCCTTCACCTGAGGCCTCGGCATATACTGCCGTGGAAGAGATTGAAGCTGAGCCAGCCGAATCCGTAGCATTGCCAACTGTTGATAAGGAGACGGTAACTCCTGCACCCAAAGCGGCCAGGCAGAAGATAGGTGGCACTGCGCAGCTGACGAAGGTCTCTCAGCGCGGTGACGCTATGCCGAGGGTCGATCGCAGCGCCCCCGCGTTGGTGGCGCAACAGAGTATTCGGATGACCGCTGAGGCGCTGGATAACCTTCTCAAACTGACCAATCAGGCCCAACAGCTGGGTGTGCGCTCATCGGAGAGTACAGTCAGGAGCAAGCTTGCCGCGGCCGAGTGTCTGGGACGCCTGTCGTCAGTGCGCGCGCATATCACGAAAATCGCCGATAGGGCGCTCAGCAACGTGACCGCCAAGGGGCGTTATTCGGGCTCGGAGTTAGACGCTCTGGAAATGGATCAATATACCGAGCTGCAGGAAGCGGCCAATATCCTGCGTGAGAGTGTGGAGGACCTGGACGATCTGGTTCGTTTGTCCAGCCGTCAGATCTCGACGGCAGAGGCTCTCATGAAGCAGCAGGCGTCGGTGATCTCGTCTCTGGGGGCCTCCATTCAGGCGGCCAGGGTAGTGCCGGTGTCGCGACTCATTCCCGCGCTGCGACGTATCGTGCGCACTGTGGGTGCTGACCTGGGGAAAGAGGTCTCGCTACAGGTACTCAATCAGGTGGGAACGCTGGACCGGGATAACCATGCCCGCTGCCAGATAATTTTGGAGCATATGGTTAGAAATGCCCTGGATCATGGCATTGAGTCCTCGGCAGAGCGTGTGGAGCAGGGTAAGCCCGCCGCCGGATCTATCAGTATCGATGTTAACAAAGAAGGTTCCGATTACATTATCACCCTGTCCGATGATGGCAGAGGTATCGACCCGGCGCTCATGCGAGAAACGGCTTACCAGCGAGGGCTCGATGTTGATGTTGATGCCCTGAGCGATGACGAAGCTTTACGGCTCATATTCTACAAGGGGTTTACCACAGCGGAGACGGTGAGCGAAATTTCCGGGCGCGGAGTGGGTATGGATATCGTGCTCAGTGAACTTCAACAGATCGGCGGCGAAATTGAAATTGAATCAGTTGTTGGCCAAGGCACGCAATTTCATATTCGGATTCCCCCCAATGTCTCGGTAAACGGCGCACTTCTGGTTTCTACCGGGGAGCGATCCTACGCCATTCCGCTGGATGGATTACTGGCGGTTGATCATGTCGCGGTAGATTCGTTTTTTGATGCGGTAGAGCACCAGACCAAGCTCTCGCTCTTTGGTGTGGACTGTGAACCCGCTTATCTCGCCACAATATGCCACGGAGAAAACCTGCCCGAACGCAATGCCTGGGGCAGTACCGTTCCTGTTTTGATCGCCGGATCGGAAGGTCGCTATATGGCGATAGCGGTGGATGATGTCAAGCAGGCCCTCGAGTTGGTGATTCGCTCACTGGGCGTTCAGTTTTCTGCGGTACCTGGCGTTGCCGGCGCAACCACTACCGCAGATGGCCAGGCAGTTGTGGCCCTCGATTTGAACGCCCTGGTGGGCAGCGTGGGGTCCGGTGAGCATTCATCGCTATCGCTCGCTCAGGAAGTGACGGAAGCCCTGCTCGTGTTGGTGGTGGATGATTCGCGCACCCAGCGCATGGTGTCTACCAGCCAGTTTGACACCCTGGGTGTAGAGACGATTACCGCAGAAAATGGCATAGTCGCCATCGACCTGTTAAACACTACCCACCGGCTGCCGGATGTCATTTTACTGGACGTGGAAATGCCGGTTAAGGATGGCATACAAACCCTGCGAGAGATTCGTAAATCTGTTCGCTACAAAAATATCCCCGTCATTATGGTGACCTCCAGAACCGGGGCCAAGCACCGTGCTCTAGCCGACGAGGCCGGCTGTGATGCCTACATGGGAAAACCGTTTAACTTCCCGCTGTTGGTAGAAAAAATTAGCCAGCTGACTGGCCACAATCTACAGATTTCCTAAGGACACCCTATGAATGATAATCCATCCCGCTGGTGTGTGCTGCTGCCTTGTTCGAACGATGAAAAATGGGCCGTGCCACAAAACTGCCTGGCGGAAATAGTAACCGTGTCAGCGGTGGCAGAAGAACCTCCGGAAGAAATCATCTGGCGCGGTCAGGCGGTACCGGTGCTTAATCTCGACCACCGCCACGAAGCGCCCTGGCGCGATCAGCGGGCGAAGACAGGCTTGATTGCAGTGATGTTGGGGCTGCGCAATGGCAGCTGGGAATACTGCGGCGTGGCGCTGCGGGGGGCTGGGCTGGGCATGAAGGACCTGAGCGTTGAATCGATAGAGGATGTGCCGGAAATGGCGATGGAGAGCTCTGTTTCGGCATTCCGCATGGGGGGCGAAGTTTACCAGGTGCCAAAATTGGATGAATTGACCTGCAGGCTATCGGCAGAATCACTGGCAACGCAATCGGCATAAGGAAAAAATCCAGGTGAACCAAGTGCAATTAGATGAACTTGTACAGCGCATTGAACTTTCCTTTGGGGAAGAGCTGCCAATGACCGACCAACCACTGAGTGACGTGGACAACGAGACGCTAAATAAAGTGTTCGCGGAAGCCACCTACCATTCCTACATGCAGGATCAGATTAACCGTCAGATCATTAGGGACTATCTGCTCAACGCGGTCGTCCTGGGTACCATTAGTGATGAAAGCTTTAGTGCGTTATCGCGCCAGGCGATCACCAGTGAAGGGCGCTCCTCGCTGTCGCTACACATGCTGATGAACTCGGTAGAGGCGGCCAATGACATTCACCCACAGATTGTACCGGAGGGCCTGAAAGCACTGCGGCCCGCGCCCGGATCGCCTCCCAATATGGTCATAGTTCCCAGTTAAACCCTTCCTCCATTCTTGGAGAAATAAAAAATATGTCCTTATTATGGGATGGAAAGTCGCCAAAACACTTCAAAAACTAAAAATATGGCACATATTATTAGTTTTTACAAAATATAGAAAAATATGGCAGTTAGGCTATTGCCTCGATAGTGCGTTGGGAATATAAATAAGGCTCCTACACGTGAGGGGTCTGACATGCTAACAATAACACCTACCGCCATGTTCGAAAGCAATCCGATGGACGGGCTGGAAGTTTTCGCTGTCATCGAAGGGAAGAAAGTTTTTCTGCCAACAGAAGCAAACTACGTCATGCAGGACCGACGCGGTCTTTGGTTCTACAGCGTGCGCAAGCCTCGTCCCAAAGAGGGCGACTGGACACCCAACAAGACCAGTATTTCCTGTCGTACCGAGCGGGGTTTCGTGCGTGTGTTGAAAACAGATACGAAGCTGGCCTGGCTGGAAACTTGCCAGCGCACTGTGCGTATTATCTCGGAAGGCGGGGGTAGATTCCGTCGGGCAGAGGCCTAGGGAACAGCTCCGACCAGGGTTGAGAAGCCGGAACTTGTTCAGCAGCTTCCTTCGCTCCCGCTCTTATGCGCTCTCGCTGTACTCAATGATTTGATGGCCAGGGCGCCCGGCATAATCGGCCCACTGCGTTATCTCCGCCAGGTTTGCCATCATAATATCAACCATATCAGTCTCCAGGCGCGAATAGGCTTCCTGCCAGGCGCCGCTGTGCACCACCATTGTGCAGCGTTGCCGCATGGGCATCGAAGCCGGTAGCGCCGTTGGGTCCAATGTTCGGCTCTTAAATCCTGCGGTTAATACCGCCGCAATCACCTCATTGTCTTTACTGTCGTTCAACTCTCCCTCGAACCGGCGCAGGGGCATCGCAAGCTCTTGCCGGAGCGGAAACTCCGGATCTACGATGATGTTGTGCACCCACAGCGGTAATTGCCCGGCGAGCAGTTTTCTCGCCTTGCCGCGGTCCATTTGTTCCAGAGCACCCTCGGGCAAGCGGGGCGCCACTCGGCACATGGACAGGTCGTTGCGGGTATTAAATCCGTACTCCTGAAACGCCGACATGCGGGCTCCAACGAGGGCTATATGACATAGGTAAAATTCTGACATAGTGTCGTTCCTGCTCTCTATTCAGTCAAAATGAAACTGACGGGGATGGGGACCAGCGTGTTTCCGTCTTCGCTATATTCAGCCAGCGCCACCGGATCGATTTCCGCCAGGGGGTGCCCGTTGAAGGCATCGGTGGCAACCTTGACTGCCGACTTATCCAATGTACTGTGGCCCGAGGACTGAACTACCACCACGTCCAGTAAGTTGCCGTCCTTATCCAGACTGAGATCCAGTTCCAGGGCACCCTGGATGTTCCGACGAACCGCCACTCTGGGGTAACGAATTTTGGCATGAACACTGTGCAACACTTCGGTATTGAAAATAGCGAGACGCTGGGAGTATTCCCTGGCGTCCATCGCATCAAGTACGCGGTTACCCTCCGGCGCCTTTTCAATCATCTCCCGGGTAAGGGTGAGGGACGCCAGTTGTATGGGCTCATCGGCAGGGTCTTGCACTGTTGTGACAGACTTCTCCACCGTTGCTGTTTGTAGCTCTTGCTCTGCCGGTGGCGGCGTAAGGGTTGCAGTCGCAGTGTGGATGTCGTTGGAGGTTGCCGTCTCCTGCGCCACAACCGTGGGTTCCGGAGCCGGCTCCTCAAGCGGTGTGGACCAGGAAACGATGACGGCTAAGCGTTCCTGCGAAACCGCGTGAGCGCTATATATAGACATCAGGGAGCTGTCGATATCCACATTCATTATGCTGCTGCGAAAAGCGCTGGAGGGGCCGCGTTCGCCCACCCAGCCCATCAGAAAGTAATCCGACACTTCCCGCTTGTCAGTGCGGGCCAGTTCAAGACCATCCAATGTCGCGGTGATGCTGGCGTCTTTGTTCAAGCGTATCTCCAGGGAATCCCCCGCGTAGAGGCTCCCTTTCACCGCAGCCATAATAGCGCCGGCGAATTCAATTGTGCTGTCACTGGGTGGCTTGCCCGTGGCCAGTTCGCCCTGCAGCAATATGCTACCCATGAGACTTCTGATACTCGTGCGCCGGGCGATTATCCGGTACTCCATTACCTTGGGTCCCGCGGCGCCGACGAGGTTGTCGGGGCGTGGCACAAGTTCATCGTAATGGATGGCACCGATGTAGATATTGCGACCTATTTCCTGATGCATGGCAAGCCCGACCAGGCGCGATTCTGCGATGGTGGAATGGACAAAATTGGCCGCTGTAAGGCACCCGAGCAGGGCACCATAGGTCAATAATCGTCTGGTAATAGCTTGTCTCATAATCCCCACGTATTGAATGAATATCAATGGGAATCAGCATTGCAAATGGGGCACTGCCGGCGCAATAAAAAACAGTGGAAAAGTACAGATAATGGAGGTTTTTACGGAGATCGGGCATTGGGATGGTACCAGTGGGCGGACTCGCCCGATTCTCCGACTCGGGGCCATACAGAGCGGCTAAGCAATTGATCTATATGCTGTAATTTTATTGGTTAATTTTTGAGCAGGACAACCTGCTGTTACAACTACAGACGCACCTCAATGCTGCCAGCTTCCCTGTTCAAGCCTGGATGCCACGAGCGGTCATTCGGTCTTGGGGTGTCGACCTGCCACATGAAGATTAGACACTCGTTGGTGATGAGTACGAAGATATCCATCGTACTCCACCCATTAACAAAGCGTATAAATAGGTCAACAGAAAGGGCAAGGCAATAAAGGCTGTTGTTGAAGGAAATAACCACGCTGATATCAATGCTAAGTTGACTAATACGACCAATATTGCCGTTTTGGCCTGACTACGAATCATGGCGGTCATTTTAAACGGTACCGACATGGATACTGTATTTAACAGGAAGACAGAGATGAGTAGTGGTTCGGCGTCAATACCGAAGACAGAGGATAGCAGCAAAATAAACAACAAGTGACGCATGAGTTCGTTGGTTGGTGAGCCCCCACTGGTCCCTTCGGGATTGAGTCGAGACGTTGCGCGCAGGATAATGGCGCCCGCCGCCACCACACTCACACTTAAAACGATGCCGCCATAATGCGCTCCCACCGCCAAGCTTAGCGCGACATGGGCAACTGCATCACAAACATTGTCAAGATCTGCACCGAAGCGGCTGCGAATGTTCAGTTTGGCGGCAAGGATTCCATCGAGATCATCCATCACGTTATTGAAAAGTATCAGCGGAATCAGATAATGGTAGCCATCTTCGACATACAATAATAGCAGGGGCAGAACCCCCACTAGTGATGCAATATTGGCGAGATTTTTGTAAAGAAAGCTGTTTTGCGTTCGATCTATCGTATTGTCACTGGTCATGGCTTAAACGGCGATTGCCTCGTCATCATCAAGGAGATCCGTTGCCCTGCAAGGGAATAGCAATTCGGCCTGATGCAAGTCCGCGATGGTATCAATCTCATACCAGTGATTTTCGTCAAACAACACCGCATCAAACGTTAATGTGCCGTCGGCCACCATATCGGCAAATACCGCTTCGTAATAACCGCCTAAACGCTCATCCATAATATAGCGATCTAACTGGGTTATTACCTTCTGCCAGCTCTGTGCGGACAGGATGTAGATATTTACGGTTTTATACTTTGGCTTATCATCAATGCCGCGTTTAACGTGGAATGCTGTGACGCCATTACGGTCGTCGAGATCTACCGTTGTTCCATTCATCCAGGGTCGCAGCCGAGATACGGCAATTTTATCCGTCATGTTATCCGACGATAACAGCATATCCTTAAGCATGGCTTCTTCAAAAACCAGGTCGCTCTCTATCAACACAAAAGACTCCTGAATCGCAGCCCGCGCCAGCCAGAGGGAATAGATATTATTGGTGGTCTGATAGACAGGGTTGAAAACGTAGTCAACTTGCAGGCCGGTCGCGTTTTTATCAAGAAATTCGCGAATACAGTGATCCAGATACCCGGTAACCACGACTAAGCGTTTAATACCCTGTGCGCGAAGATTATCGACCAGGCGGCCTAGAATAGGCTGTCCCCCGACCTCTGTGAGACATTTTGGCGCATTGAGAGTTAATGGCCGTAAGCGAGACCCCGTGCCAGCAGCCAAAAGCAAGGCGGTTGTAACTGGCTTAGTGTGGGACATCAAAGGCTCTTCAGTAAATACGGTTTTATGCCCACTTGCTACAGCCTCAAACTTAATCACTTTTCTTCTTCTCCTGTTGTTTTGTTGCAATAAACGAATTAGTTGCGGGAAATATGCCGTTATTCTGTTCGATATCAGATCGTATTAACTCGGCGACCATTTCCCTGTTGGATTGTCTATCCAGCGGTCTGACACGCCACATAAAATCCGAGCCAATAGTGAATCGAATCCATTGCTCAAATTCTTCCCAGCTGCCATTTAAATATTTGTCCATAGCGCTCCTTTCCCTTCGCTGGGTATTGCGCTGCAGGGGTAGGTTGCCTGTGTTTATTGTCGCCGCACAGACGTGCTATTCACTTCTGGCATACTGCCCAGGAATTGAAATTTGCTGCAACTCTGCGTGTTTATAGATCAACCACGCGAGAGATCCGGAAGGCTACGTTTTGGTAGAAAGAGTGAGCCCAGACGTACAGATTGCAAAGCCTTGACGAAATGTCGATAACACTCCCCATAGTACAAGAAATGCTGTTAATTTGCACTTAAAGTTACCCAGTATTTGCATCTAATTTTGACTAGGGATGGTACCAGTGGGCGGACTCGAACCGCCACTCCCGTGAAGGAACCGGATTTTGAATCCGGCGTGTCTACCAATTTCACCACACTGGCCTTACAAAACAACTTCAACTTCAGCACACCAGATATGAGGTCAGTACGGTTTTCTACCGAAAACTGTCTACCACAACACCACACTGGCCTTACAAAACAACTTCTACTACAGCACACCCAAGAGGGCGGCGATTATAGCAACCGCTGGCTAAACTTCAATAATTTTCCTTAACCTCGCGTTAATTTGGCGGTACACTCCGCGCCAGTTGAAGGTTGAGTAGTATTTTTGGAATTTGTGTCCCGATGGGGGACGCGTTATCTGAGTATCTGGAGAGAAAAGATCATGGCTATGAAGTTGGTAAAAAAGACAGCGGAATACAGCATTTATAAGCGTAACGATGACCGCTATGCGGTGAAAGATGCACACAAGAATGCGGTTAATGGAGAGGACAAAGCTCGGATCCTGGCCGAAGAGGGCCTGATTAAGCTGACCTTACCTGCGGCACCGGAGGAAGCACCAGCCGAGGAAGCACCTGCAGAGGAAGCACCTGCAGAGGAAGCACCTGCAGAGGAAGCACCTGCAGAGGAAGCAGTTGCAGAGGAAGCCCCTGCAGAGGAAGCAGTTGCAGAGGAAGCCCCCGCTGAGAAAGAAGAAGACAAGTAATTTTTGCTGCACGTCACTAAAGCCGGCCTAGCGCCGGTTTTTTTGTCTTGTGGTAAACACAAGTTATGAACCGCACAGATTTCAATTATGAGCTTCCCGCCCATCTGATTGCCCAGCACCCGCTACCGGAGCGCACGGCCAGCCGTTTACTGTGTCTGGAAGGTGACAGCGGCGCGTTAGCCCATCGTCACTTTGTCGACTTGCCCGGACTATTGGCCCCTGGAGATCTACTGGTGTTTAACAACACCCGGGTTATTCCCGCGCGCCTGTGGGGCCACAAGGAAACCGGGGGCAAGCTGGAAATACTGATCGAACGATTGACGGGAAGCCATTCGGCGGTGGCCCATATCCGATCCAGTAAATCTCCCAAGCCGGGTACTCGCATTGTTTTGGCACCCGCGCAAGGTGCACCGCCATCGCCCTATAGTCTGCAGGTGACGGGGCGCCAGGGCGCCCTGTTTTGCCTATCGTGCGAGGGCGGTACACCATTTACCGATATTCTGCGTTCGTTGGGGCATATGCCATTGCCGCCCTATATCCAGCGCGAGGATGATCTGGCGGATCAAACCCGGTATCAAACCGTTTATGCCGAGCGGGATGGGGCCGTGGCGGCCCCGACGGCTGGCCTGCACTTCAGTAGGAAACTCCTCGCCCAGTGTGATGCTGCTGGTATTCAACGGGCCACGGTAACCCTGCATGTGGGGGCAGGCACCTTTCAACCGGTTCGCGCCGATAACATTGAAGATCATGTGATGCATGCAGAATACGTCGAAGTGGATGAGTCGGTTTGTGCCGCGGTGCGAGCAACGCGGGCCCGTGGCGGCAAGGTCGTCGCCGTGGGCACTACAGCGGTGCGTTCCCTGGAATCCGCCAGCCGTGGAAGTGGTGACATTCAGCCATTTTGCGCGGATACCAATATTTTTATATACCCCGGTTATACCTTTCACAGCGTGGACGCCATGGTAACCAACTTCCACCTGCCCGAGTCCACCCTCCTGATGCTGGTCAGTGCCTTCGCCGGAAGGGCGCATATCATGGCAGCCTATGAACAGGCCATCGCCAGATCATATCGATTTTTTAGCTACGGTGACGCGATGTTTATCACTGCCAACACTGGCTTGCCGGCTGTGCGCAGTTGACCGCCACAGCGGGTATCCTTTTCAGTCAATTGTACTATCCTGTCAAGAGACCTCCACTACCGGGCGTGATTGTGAAGACCCGCTAAGAAGAAGGTGGCGCTGCTGGTCGTACGTGTGCGCGTGTGGGGTAGGGCCGTATAAAAGCGGTGCTTTATTCTAATCGGCGCATAGGCGAGGGTGACTGGCTCTGGATTATTCAGAAGTGTTGGTGGGGGTTACCGAAATCGCTGTAGCACTCGCAGGTTTCTCCGGAATTGTCGTTGCTCTGGGCAGAGGAACGTCGGGAAAGTGGTTGCCAGGTGATCGTCTGCGCTTGAGGTTTTTACTGGAGGCGAGTCTTACTGCGGGCAGTTTTTCGCTGTTGGCCCTGGTGTTATATAGCAGTATGGGAAATTCCGGGCATGCCTGGGGGGTTACCAGTGGTTTGTGGGCGGTCTACATGGTGATTTCCCTGTATCGCTCCCATCTGAACGTGCAAGAAGATCTTGTGCGCCACGGCGATGTGGATAAAACTGCCAACCGGATCGTGCTCGGTTTCTTTTCCATTTTAATTGTGCTCCAGTTGGTCAATATGGTGTTGTGGCTTCACTTCGCACCACTGCTGGCAGCGTTGGTGCTTAATCTTGCCGGAGCAGCCATGCAGTTTGCCCGCCTGATTCGCTCGGCATTTCAGGGCTGATTTTCATTCCCCTTTGGCAGGTTTTCGGCCTTCCATACCATGGCATTGTAAATTCGCCGATAGGGAGAGGGATGATGGTTGAGCCAGTTCTCTTCCCATTGTGGTGGGTGCAATTTCCGATACTCCGCGGTAAGTAGCGATATTTCTGCCCAGGCATCGGGTTTGCCGGTTGCATTAATAGCGAATAAATCTGCCTCTACCTCTGCGATGTAGATCATCTTGTATAGCAAAGGCGTCATTATGAAAAAGAGCACAGTGACCAGGGCATAAAGCAGTGGCAGGCCCGCGTAGTCATCGACGCCGCGAATTCCCCAGGCCTCGCCTTTACGCCGGGTAATCGCGTTAAAGGCGCCGGCGACAACGGCGAAACTGAAGGCAAATATCAGGGTGAAGCTGATCATTCGCTTGCCCTGGTGATTGAGCACATAGTGGCCGATTTCGTGAGCCATCACCACTTCTACAGCATCGGCGGAGGCGCGATTTATCAGGTTGTCATTCAGTGCAATTCGGCTACTGCCCAAAAACCCACTGACGTTCGCGCTCACACGATTGGTCTGACGGGACTGATCCACCTGTTTTACGTCATCGACGTCCATGCCATTGGCCCGCGCTAGAGAGAGAATGCGTTCTTTCAGGGGGCCTTCATCCATTGGCTGGTAGTCATTGAAAATGGGCTGGACGTAAATGGGGCCAATGAACAGGATGAAAGCGAAAGAACCAATGGTTAGACCTGTTCCCCAAATCCACCAGCGCATGGGCGATTTGCGGATAACGAGGTAGAGCAGGGCGGCAAAAATCGTAACACCCACGACCGAAATAGCGCTCGATTGTAGATACTCAATAAACCATACCGTAAATTCCTGGGTGGCGAGTCCGTATTTGTGTTCGATGTAAAATTCCGCAAACCAGGTCAAAGGAAAGGAGACGAGGGAGGTGACAATCACATAGATAGGAACGTAAATAAAGGCCTGTAAGAAGCGATTGTTAAGCTTGCGTTCTGCCAGATCCCGCCATTTACGGGACCATCCCAGGTTGAGGAGAAAAAAGGCGATCAGCAGCTCAAGCACTACTGCCAGTACCATGATCTGATAGCCAGCATTCACGTATCCGTTGGTGTTTGCAATTTCGGCAATGTTGACGCTGGCCAGGTAGGCATCTGTGGCAGTGGCCGGGTCGAAATTGGTGGCCAGCGCCAGAGTGCTCACCAGCACAAAGGCAATCAGAAATATTGATTTCATTATTAACACGAAAGTTGTACCTCTGGATTGAATTTATGATTTATCAGATTGGCCACTTGAGACCCCGCTGATGCTATCATCCCTGCGCGATAAATGGTGTACAAGAGAAATATCCTCGATTGAACGGTGTAGCCAATATTCCCTCGCACCGATAACTCCATTGTGACACAGGGTAGCCCCACGCAGGGGCCGTCAGACAAGCATGAAATTTGAACAATTTGGCAGTGATGGCCACGCCCGACGCGGCCGGTTGGAGTTTCTCCGTGGCACGGTGGAGACGCCGGCGTTTATGCCGGTGGGTACATACGGCACGGTCAAGGGTATGTTGCCCAGGGATATCCGCGCCACGGGCGCGCAGATTATTCTGGGCAATACCTTCCACCTGTGGCTGCGCCCTGGCACGGACATCATTGAACAGCATGGTGATCTGCACGATTTTATGCGGTGGGACGGCCCTATTCTCACCGATTCCGGGGGCTTCCAGGTTTTTAGCCTGGGCGATGTGCGGAAGATTTCTGAGCAGGGCGTTAAGTTTCAATCTCCGGTGGATGGCAGCCCGGTGTTTCTGGATCCGGAAGAGTCCATGGCCATCCAGCGCAAACTGGGTTCCGATATCGTCATGATCTTTGACGAGTGTACGCCTTTTCCAGCCACGGAAGCCGAGGCCCGGAGCTCCATGGAGTTGTCTCTACGCTGGGCGGCCCGCAGTAAAGCGGCACATGGTGACAATAACGCTGCCCTGTTCGGCATTGTACAGGGCGGCATGCACGCACCTCTGCGGCGCGAGTCTCTGGCGGGATTGGTCGATATTGATTTTGACGGCTACGCCATTGGTGGGCTCTCGGTCGGGGAGCCCAAGGGTGACATGATGAGGGTGCTTGACCTGATGCAGCCCCTCCTGCCTGAACACAAGCCCCGGTATCTGATGGGCGTTGGCACGCCGTCGGATTTGCTGGCGGGGGTAAAGCGCGGCATCGATATGTTCGATTGTGTCATGCCCACGCGCAATGCCCGCAATGGTCATCTGTTTACTTCCAGGGGCGTTCTTAAACTGCGCAACTCTCGGCATAAAACCAGTACCCTCCCCCTGGATGAGCAGTGCAGCTGTTACACCTGTGACAATTTCAGTCGCGCCTATCTGCACCATCTGGACAAGTGCAACGAGATTCTGGGTTCTCAGCTCAACACGATTCACAATCTGCATTACTACCAGCAGCATATGGCGGGCATACGCGAGGCTATTGAGGCCGAGCGCCTGAGTGATTTTGAAGTGGAATTTCACGCTGCACAGGCGCGGGGAGTGTAGGATGGCGCCGGCTGTTTTCGATAGGCTGCATAAACGCTTGCTAAAGCCGGGCCTGGCATGGAGTGGAGCGGGCCTGCAAGCCGCGGTGCTGGTGGCGCTGACCGATGAGCCGGAGCCCCGGGTGATTCTTTCCCGACGGGCGCAGCACCTGCGCTTACACCCCGGTGAGGTTGCTTTTCCCGGCGGGAAACGGGAGCCGGAAGATGTCTCCCCCTGGGCCACAGCGATTCGCGAAGCGGGGGAAGAAATAGGGATCGAACCCGAGCTGGTCATACCCGTTGGAGACTTACAGCCGCTGATAACCCGTTCGAAATTTGAAGTTCACCCCTGCATCGCCATCGTGCCACCGAAATTTGATATGGTGGTGGATTCGACAGAGTTGGAGAGCGTTTTTATGACGCCTATAGCTGAGCTGGCCGACCCCAAAAACTATCGACTGGAGGAAATGGTCGATCAAGGTGAACGCCGCTGGGTGCCGCACTATCAGATCAACGATGACAATATTTGGGGCGTCACGGCAAGGGTACTAGTGCAACTGGTTAATATTGCGGTGGATGCCTGCTTGCCTGTCACCCCTCACGAAAACCTAACGGGAAAGTAAAATTATGAAATATACCCTGGGCGAGAAACAGGTCACTTTAAATGGTGGTGGGCATTTTATCGCGCCCAATGCCGCGGTGATCGGCGATGTCACCCTGCATGAAAATGTCAGTATCTGGTTTTGTTGTGTTTTGCGCGGTGACGCCGAACGTATCGAAGTAGGTGCCGGCAGCAATATCCAGGATGGCACTGTATTGCATGCCGATCCGGGTTTTCCCATGGTGGTAGGCGAAAATGTCACCGTGGGGCACAATGCGATGCTGCATGGTTGTACCATTGGCGATGGCTCACTGGTCGGTATAAATGCCGTGGTGCTCAACGGTGCGAAGGTGGGCAAGGGCTGCCTCATTGGGGCCAATGCGCTGGTGACCGAAGGGATGGATATTCCCGATGGAAGTCTGGTGCTGGGCTCGCCCGCCAAGATCAAATCGAGCCTGTCTGAAGCGGTGCAAGAGGGCTTGATTCAGAATGCGGATCATTATGTGAGCAACGGCCAGTTGTTCGCCGGCGAACTGAGTGAACAAGAATGAGCGACGAGGATCCCGCATCCCCGTGTATTTCGGTTTGTGTCCTGAACGGCGATGATATCTGTCTGGGTTGCTACCGCAGCGCCGATGAACTGACTGACTGGTTCATGGCCAGCCCCGGGGAAAAACGGGAAATTTTACGGCGGGCACAGGAGAGGATGCGTGAGTCCACTACGATTCGCCTAAACTAGCGGCGCTGAAACTTCCTCCCCGATTGGCTGTTTTATCGCCTTCGCACGCACCGCCTGCACGACATTGTCCCGGAGTTCCAGAACTTCAAAGCGGTAGTTGCCAACACTCAGCCCCACATTTGCGTCCGGGAATGATTCCAGATTCTCCAACATTAATCCGCTGAGGGTTTTGGGTCCACCCGTGGGAAGGTTCCACTCCAGCGACTTGTTGATCTCCCTAATGGTTGTGCTGCCATTGATGATGAAGCTGCCATCGCCCTGGGGAGAAATATTATCTACCGCCTCCGCCAGGTTGGAGGTAAAGTCACCGACAATTTCTTCCAGAATATCTTCCAGGGCAACCAGCCCCATGACCTCACCGTATTCGTCCACCACGATTGCCAGCCGATGCTTTTTCTTCTGAAAATTCAGCAGCTGGGTGTGCAGGGGGGTGCTTTCGGGGATGAAGTAGGGTTTTTCCATCTCCCTGTCCAAGGCAGACCTGTCCAGGCCCTGGCTGTCGAGAATTCTACTGACATTGCGCATGTGGAGGACACCGATAATTTCATTGATATCCTCGCGCCATACGGGCAGGCGGGTGTGGGAACTGTTTTGGATCAGGCGGAGAATGTGATCGTCAGAATCATCCAGATCGATGCCATACACTTCATTTCTGGGCACCATAATATCGTCGACGGTGACCTCCTCAAGGTCGAGAATATTCAGCAACATGCGGCGGTGGCGGACGGGGATTAATTGCGCCGACTCGGCAACAATGCTGCGCAGTTCCTCGGGAGACACGTGTTCATCGTTTTTGCGTTCGGGGTCGAAGCCAAGGGCACGCAGCAGGGCATTGGTGACGCTGTTGACCAGCCAGACCACCGGGTACATGATTTTCAGCAGGGGAAGAAGTATCCAGCTGACCGGGAACGCGATCTTTTCCGGGTGCAGGGCGGCAATTGTCTTGGGCGTGATCTCGGCAAAGATCAAAATGACCAGGGTTAGCACCACGGTGGAAATGAGAATGCCAGGGGTACCCCACAGGCGTATTGCGATTATGGTGGCGATAGCGGAGGCCAGAATATTGACCAGATTATTGCCAATAAGAATCAGCCCGATCAGCCTGTCCGGACGGGCCAGTAGTTTGCTGGCGCGTTGGGCCCCCCGATGCTTGTTTTTTAACAGGTGTTTTAGCCGGTAGCGGTTGAGCGACATCATGGCGGTTTCTGAACTGGAAAAAAAACCGGACAATACAATCAGGCCCGCCAGTATGGCGAACAGCATTTGCGTTGAAGTATCGTTTATCACGGGCGTTGCAGCACCAGTTCAAGTACCAGTTTGGAGCCAAAATACGCCAGCATTAGCAGGGCGAACCCGGTCAGGGTGAGACGAACCGCTGTCTGCGCGCGCCAGCCCAGTTGGTAGCGCCCCCACAACAGTATCGAGAACAGGCCCCAGGCGGCGATTGTCAGCGCTGTTTTATGCACCAGGTGCTGGGCAAAAATATCATCCAGAAAGACTATGCCCGAGCCGATAGACACGGTTAGCAAGGTAACCCCAACCCACAGTAATTCGAACAGCATGGACTCCATTAGCTGGAGGGGGGGTAATATTTGGATAATCCCACGCGTGTGGCGGTGTTTGAGCTCATGATCCTGCAGGGCCACCAGGACAGCCTGGCATGCGGCCAGTGTCAGCACCGAATAGGCCAATAGTGAACTCGCCACGTGGAGTAGCACGCCGGCGGGCATTTGCGCGTCGGCGACAGGGTTCTGCGGGCTAAAGGCGGATACCAATACAGACAGGGCGGAAAGCGGGAACAGGGCCACCAGCAGGTTTTGCAGTGGCCGGCGCAATACGCTGATGCTGATGATGCAGGCGACGTTGATAACCAGGAATATCAAGGCCGGCACCTTATAAAAACCCAAGCCGATGGTTCCATCGTTGGCAATGCCGGTCCAGGCCACGAAGGCATGACTGAGCAGTGCGATGAGCCCCAGCAGTGAGACCTTGCCGTCGATTTGCTGGCGCCGCTGTACAAGATGGGTCAGCTGGATGCCGGTCGCAATCAGGTAAAGTAGTGCAGTCAGTACTGCTAAAGATGTAACAAGCATTAGTTGGGGCTTAGACTCAGGTAACGTATACTCCGCCCCTTTGTACCGATTTGTCCCGTTATAATCAATAGCGGTGATTATACCTTGAGAGTGCCCACATGTTTGAAAACCTTTCGGATCGCTTAACGCATAGCCTGCGCAGCATAACCGGCAAAGCCAAACTAACCGAGGATAATATCCAGGAAACCCTGCGCGAAGTCCGTATGGCTCTGCTGGAGGCGGATGTGGCACTGCCGGTGGTAAAGCAATTTATCGAGTCTGTTAAGCACAGAGCAGTTGGGCAGGAGGTCATGAAAAGCCTCAGTCCTGGTCAGGTTTTCTTGAAAATCGTCCAGTCGGAACTCGAAATGGTAATGGGCAGCGCCAATGAGGCCCTGAATCTCGCCACCCAGCCGCCGGCGATTATTTTGGTTGCCGGATTGCAGGGTGCCGGTAAGACGACCTCGGTCGCCAAGTTGGCCAAACTGCTGAAAGAGCGGGATAAGAAATCGGTGACGGTGGTGAGTGTCGACGTTTATCGCCCGGCGGCCATCAAGCAGCTGGAAACCCTGGCGGCGGAGGTGGGGGTAGACTTTTTCCCCAGCGAAATAACGCAGAAGCCGGTAGAGATCGCAAAGTTGGCGATCGCGCACGCCAAAATCAGGTTCAGCGATGTCCTGATTGTCGATACGGCGGGCCGTCTCGCGGTCGATGAAGACATGATGACCGAAATTGCCCAGCTACACGCGGCGATCAACCCGATAGAAACCCTGTTTGTGGTGGACGCCATGACCGGCCAGGATGCGGCCAATACTGCGAAGGCATTTGGCGAAACCCTGCCCCTCACCGGCGTGATTCTCACCAAGGTGGATGCGGATACGAGGGGCGGCGCGGCGCTGTCAGTGCGGGCGGTTACCGGCAAGCCGATTAAATTTTTGGGGGTGGGGGAGAAAACCGACGCCCTGGACCCCTTCCATCCCGATCGTCTCGCCTCGCGAATACTGGGCATGGGAGATGTTCTGTCGCTGATCGAGGAGGTCGAGCAGAAAGTAGACAAGCAGAAGGCCGCCAAGTTAGCGCGCAAGATCAAAAAGGGCAAAAAGTTCGACATGGAGGACTTTCGCGACCAACTGCAGCAAATGAACAATATGGGTGGTATTACTGGCATTCTGGATAAGCTGCCGGGCATGGGCAATATGGCCCAAATGGCCCAGCAAAACCTGGATGTGAAAATGTTCGCCAGAATGGAGGCGATGATCAACTCCATGACACCTAAAGAGCGCCGCAGCCCCGAAGTGATATCAGGCTCGCGCAAACGCCGAATTACTCAAGGGTCAGGCACCCAGGTGCAGGATCTCAATCGACTGCTGAAACAGCACAAGCAAATGCAGAAGATGATGAAAAAGATGAAGGGCGGCGGCATGGAAAAGATGATGCGCGGCATGGGTGGGATGATGCCCCCGGGCGGTGGTCAGGGTGGAATGCCTTTTTAGGGCTGAATTGACAGATGTGGTCAGCGTCAGGGTGTGAGGAAATCCGCTCTGTGCTGTAAACTGCGCTAAGTTACCGAATTCACTAAAAAAATTCCGCTTTCGGGGTTTCATCTCACAGTGTTTTTACGTATGATACGCCACCTTTCCGGCTACTGCGCCGGTTTTTGTCGTGGATGATGTGGCAATATCGCTACAAATCACCGCTTATTAGTAGGAATTTACAGAAAATGGTAACAATTCGTTTATCTCGTGGAGGCTCTAAAAAGCGCCCATTTTACCACCTGACAGTCACCGATAGTCGCAATGCACGCGATGGTCGTTTCATTGAGCGTGTTGGCTTTTTTAATCCTGGCGCCAGGGGTCAGGAAGAGCGTCTGCGTCTTGACAACGCCCGCATCGAGCACTGGCAGGGTCTGGGTGCTCAACTGTCGGATCGCGTTGCTAAACTGGTTAAGGACGCCGCTGCTACTGCAGCTTGATCCGGTTCGGATCAAATGGGTGAGCGTATAGATACCCTGGTAATCGGCAAAATTGTCGGTTGTTTTGGCATCAAGGGCTGGGTAAAAATTCACTCGTATACCGATCCGGTGGAGAACTTCCTCGGATACGGCACCTGCACCGTGCGACGCGGGTTGGGGCAGGGCAGCGAATCGCTTGAGTTCGATGCAGGGCGTCAACAGGGCAAAGGATTGGTAGCCCATATCAAGGGCGTGGATGACCGCACGGTCGCGGAGTCCTACAAGGGTTTGGAGATATTGGTTGAAGCCGGGCAGCTGGCTCAACTTGAAGAGGGCGAGTTCTACTGGCGGCAGCTGGAGGGCTTGCAGGTTTGGTGTCGGGATGCCTCAGGGCAATCGGGTTCTGCGCCGGGTGATGATGGCCCCGTGTTACTGGGCCGGGTTGATCACCTGATAGAAACCGGCGCAAACGATGTATTGGTGGTAAAGCCCTGCGAGGGCAGTTACGACCAGCGGGAGAGGTTGATCCCCTATCTGCCGGATAAGGTGGTGACCGGGGTGGATTTGGAAAAGGCCGTTATTGAGATAGATTGGTTCCTCGATTTTTAAGGGGTGGCAAAATGCGAATAGCGCTGGTAAGCCTTTTTCCGGATATGTTTGACGCGGTGAGTGAGCACGGTATTACCGGGCGCGCAGTCAAACGGGGAGCGATAGAGTTCAGTTTTTGTAATCCGCGTGATTACACACAGGACAAGCATCGCACAGTAGATGATCGGCCCTATGGCGGCGGCCCGGGGATGTTGATGAAGATTGACCCTCTGCGGCAGGCTATCGCCGCGGCGAGGGAGACAGCAGGAGGTGGCGCCAGAGTCATCTACCTGTCGCCACAGGGACAGCGTTTCACGCACGATAAAGCGTTGGAATTGGCCGGGGAGGATGCATTAATCCTGGTTTGCGGTCGGTATGAAGGCGTGGATGAGCGGCTGATCGAGGCCGAGGTCGACGAGGAAATTTCTATCGGCGACTATGTGTTAAGTGGTGGCGAGTTGGCTGCCATGGTGGTGATAGATGCGGTAGGCAGGCAATTGCCCGGGGTATTGGGCCACGAATTGTCGGCGCAGGAAGATTCCTACGTTGATGGTTTGCTCGATTGTCCACACTATACGAGACCGGAGGACTATCAGGGCAAGGTGGTTCCCCCAGTATTACTCAGTGGCGATCATGAACGAATTCGCCGCTGGCGCCTCAAGCAGGCTTTGGGTAGGACGCATGAGCGCAGACCCGATTTGCTGGAGGCCAGGGCGACAACGCCCGAGGAAGAGAAATTGCTGGCAGAGTATCTTGCGGAGCAAGGTAGTGGCGAGCAGGATTTATAAATGAACAGGAGTGCACCATGAACACTAACAAGATCATCGCTGAGCTAAATGCTGAGCAAATGGATAAAGAGTTACCCGATTTCAGCCCCGGTGATACCGTGGTCGTGCAGGTCAAAGTAAAAGAGGGCAGCCGTGAGCGTCTTCAGGCCTTCGAGGGTGTGGTTATTGGCAAGCGCAATCGCGGCCTGAACTCGGCGTTCACCGTACGCAAAATTTCTCACGGTGTGGGCGTTGAGCGTACCTTCCAGACCTACAGTAAATTGGTCGAGAGCATCAGTATTAAACGCCGGGGCGATGTGCGCCAGGCCAAGCTCTACTATCTTCGTGAACTGAGCGGCAAAGCGGCTCGTATTAAGGAAAAGCTCGCCAAATAGAGCTGCGCGAAGCGTATCCCGGACAGGGTATACCTGTCCCCAAAAAGCGACCCAGTGGTCGCTTTTTTTATGCCCGGTGCTAGTGTACTGTATTGAACTGTTTGCCTATATGAGAAGCCCCTGGATTGCTCACAGCAAGGCGCAGCTTGCAGGCAATGGTGGGGCCCCTTGTCAAAAGCTGCAACACGGCGGTGAGCAATCCAGGGGCTTCCCTCCGGGCGAGCCATAAAACGGCCAGCTGCTTCGTTGCATCTTCTTGTAATAGGCCCACTATGACTGCGAAAATGCGCCTCACCTCTGACCGTTTTATGACTCGCTCATATAGGCAAACAGTTCAATACAGTACACTAGCCTATGCCCATGCCAGATAGTTCAAACGTACACCCGGAAATTGAACGCTTCATCGATGCTATGTGGATGGAGAAGGGGCTCAGCGATAATACGCTCTCATCCTATCGACTCGACCTGAGGCAATACCAAACCTGGTTGGCCAAGAGTCGTAATATTTCATTATTGCGGGCCGACCGTTCCCAGTTACAAGCCTACCTGGGTGCCCGGGTGGAAAAGGGCCAGTCACCGCGTTCCACTGCCCGTTTTTTGTCCTGCGTTCGAGGCTTTTATCGTTTTTCCCTGCGCGAAGGGCGTATTACTATCGATCCCACCCTGGATATCGAAAGCCCAAAATTGGGCCGGCCGCTGCCAAAATCTCTATCCGAGGAAGATGTGGAGCGCTTGTTGCAGGCACCCGATATTGATATCGCATTGGAGTTTCGCGATCGAACCATGCTGGAGTTACTGTACGCCTGTGGTTTGCGGGTAACCGAACTGACCAGTTTGCAACTGGTGCAGTTGAGCCTTAACCAGGGGGTGGTGCGGGTGTTTGGCAAAGGCAGCAAGGAGCGATTGGTGCCCATGGGCGAGGAAGCGCTAATGTGGTTACAACGTTATATGGCGGGGCCGCGCTCCGAACTGCTCAAAGGTGTTCCCAGTGACACCCTATTTCCCAGTCGCCGCGGTACCCAAATGACCCGCCAGACTTTCTGGCATCGGATAAAAATTTACGCTCAGCGGGCGGACATCAGCAAAAAGTTGTCGCCCCATACCTTGCGCCACGCCTTTGCCACACACTTGTTGAATCACGGCGCCGACCTGCGTGTGGTGCAGATGTTGTTGGGCCACAGTGACCTGAGCACCACCCAGATTTATACCCATGTGGCCAAGGCGCGTCTGCAGGAGTTGCACGCACAGCATCATCCCCGGGGATAGGGAACTTTATTGTCCTGCCCCGTTCCAAAAGACGATACAATAGGGGGCAGGCGGCCGTTAGTTTTCAATGCGAATACCCGGCGGCCTGTCCCTGTCCATTAAGAGGATTAACAATGTTTTCCCGAGTATTTAGTGCGGTGTTGGTGGTTTCGCTGTGGTTTGGATCCAGTTGGGCTTTGGCCGGCGACTCAGCGCCCAGTGCAGTAGTCGACAAACTGCGCGCCACGCTGGAAGTGCCCAGCACCGGCTTAAAGATTGGCAGCGTAGTGGTCAGCGAATTTCCAGGCGTATACGAAGTGCAACTTATCGATGGGCCGCTGATCTATGCCACTCCCAAGGGAGACTACTTTATCGTGGGGGATATGTTCAGTGTTGGCCCCGCCGGTTATGTCAATCTTGCCGAGCAGCGCAGGGACGGTGAGCGAGTTGAACAACTGGCAGCAGTTAGCATTGATGACATGATTATCTTTTCACCCGAGGGCGAGCCTCGGGCGACCGTGACTGTGTTCACCGATGTCAGCTGCTTTTACTGTCAAAAATTGCATAAAGAGGTACCTGAACTGAATAGACGGGGAGTAGAGGTTCGATATTTGGCGTATCCCCGGGCCGGGGTGGAGTCCGAGGGCTACCGGCAACTCGCCAGTGCCTGGTGCGCCACGGATAAACAGGACACTTTGACCCGCCTGAAGAATCGGGAGACCGTTGCGGAAAATGTTTGCCCGAATAACCCCGTGGCCGACCAATATATGTTGGGACAGCAGATGGGTGTGCGCGGTACTCCGGCGATCGTCACTGAAAAAGGACGGATGATTCCTGGCTATCAGTCAGCAGATGATCTGATGGTCACCCTGGGCCTGAACTAAAGGGGTGGGTAATAATGTCTTGGTCAATAAGTCAGCATTTGGAGCAATAGGCCCCACGCTGCGTTGACAGTATGGGGTGGAATAAGTACTGTTCCCCACCTTCTTTAATGTAGTCGGAACCACCGTGGACGATCAGTTTCAGCGTATACAGCGCCTCCCACCTTATATCTTCGATATTATTGGTGACCTCAAGCAGCGCGCGAGAGCCGCGGGCGAGGATGTTATCGATTTTGGTATGGGTAATCCCGACCAGCCCACGCCATCGCATATCGTAGACAAGCTGGTGGAAACGGCCCGGCGCGGAGATACCCACCGCTACTCCCAGTCCAAGGGGATTCCCCGGTTGCGCAAGGCTATTTGCGACTGGTATCAGCGCCGTTATGACGTAACGCTGAATCCCGAAACCGAGGCAATTGTGACCCTGGGTTCCAAGGAAGGGCTCGCCCATCTCGCCCTGGCAACGACTGGCCCGGGGGACGCCATCTTGGTGCCCAACCCCTCCTATCCCATCCATCCCTACGGTTTTGTGATCTCCGGGGCGGATATTCGCCATGTCCCGATGACTGACGATGAGAGTTTTTTTGCCGAGTTGGAAAACGCCATTCGCAATACCTGGCCCAAGCCGAAAATGCTGGTGCTAAACTTCCCCTCCAACCCCACCACGCACTGTGTGGAGCTGGAATTTTTTGAGAAGGTTATTGCCGTCGCCAGGGAACACGAAATTTGGGTTGTGCAGGATCTCGCCTACGCTGACTTGTGTTTTGACGGCTATGAAGCGCCTTCGATATTGCAAGTGGAAGGGGCGAAAGAAGTTGCAGTGGAGTTTTTCAGCATGTCCAAAAGCTACAATATGCCGGGTTGGCGGGTGGGTTTTTGCTGTGGCAATGAGACCCTGGTCGGCGCGCTGGCGCGCATTAAATCTTATCTCGATTACGGCATGTTTACGCCGATTCAAGTGGCTGCCATATCCGCGCTGGAGGGAGACCAAAGTTGTGTCGGGGAAATCAACGCCCTGTACAAGAGCCGCCGAGACGTATTGTGCAAAGGTTTGAATGCGGCCGGTTGGCCGGTGGAACCGCCAAAGGCTACAATGTTCGTGTGGGCGCAAATTCCGGCATACTATCGCGAGATGGGTTCGCTGGAATTTGCCAAAAAGCTGTTGACCCAGGCGAATGTCGCAGTTTCTCCGGGGGTGGGTTTCGGGGAATACGGCGAGGGGTATGTCCGTTTTGGCTTGATCGAGAATGAACATCGCACTCGCCAGGCGATTCGCAGTATAAAACGAATGATGAAAAAGGATGGTTTTGCGTAGCGAGCGGCTTCGGCTCAGATTCGAACCCTTGAGTGACCGCTTCCATCCGCCACGACGTTTAATTGGATAATCTATTGAAACCAGTAAATATAGGAATTTGCGGGCTCGGGACAGTGGGGGCGGGCACTTTTAATGTGCTGAACGATAACGCCGGGTTGATCGCCGCCCGGGCTAACACGCCACTCATGGTGAGCCACGTCGGTGCTCGGCGGGACAACGCCGCGTGCGACACGGGAGATACTACGGTCAGTCGGGACATCTTTGCGGTGGCTCGGGACCCTGAGGTTGATATTTTACTCGAGCTGATTGGCGGCACCACCGTTGCCAAAGACCTGGTGGAAGAGGCCATTCGAGCCGGTAAACATGTGGTTACTGCAAACAAGGCGCTTATCGCGGAGTTTGGCAATGAGCTGTTTGCGCTGGCCGCGCAGCACAATGTCGCGCTGCGGTACGAGGCCGCGGTGGCCGGCGGGATACCGATTATAAAGTCCCTGCGCGAGGGTCTGGCGGGCAATCGGATTGAGTGGTTGGCAGGAATTATCAACGGCACCGGAAATTTCATACTCAGCGAAATGAGCGACAAGGGGCGAGAATTTTCCGATGTTCTGGCCGAGGCACAGGCGCTGGGGTATGCCGAGGCCGACCCGGCGTTTGATGTCGAAGGCACCGATGCAGCGCACAAATTGGTCATTTTGGCCGCAATTGCCTTCGGCATGCCGTTGCAGTTCAGTAAAGTGTATACCGAGGGCATCACTCAAATTACCCCCAGGGATATTGAATACGCAAAGGAGCTTGGCTACCGCATTAAACATCTGGGTGTGGCAAAACAGACCGACCTTGGTGTGGAACTGCGCGTTCATCCGACCTTGATTCCCGAACAGCGATTATTGGCCAATGTCGACGGGGTAAAAAATGCCGTGTTGGTAGAAGGCAACGCCGTGGGTCCAACTCTGTACTACGGCGCCGGCGCCGGTGCAGCGCCTACCGCGTCGGCGGTGGTGGCCGATGTCATTGATCTCGCCCGCGACATTGCGGCGGGGCAGCTTCCCCAGGTGCCTGCCTTGGGTTTTTGTGCCGACGCCATCGTGGAGCGCCCAATAGTGCCCATGGCACAGGTTGAGACACCCTGGTATTTGCGCCTGGAGGCACAGGACATTCCCGGCGTTATGTCGCAGGTCGCCAGCTTGCTCAGCGCCGAGGGCATCAGCATTGAAGCCCTGATTCAAAAGGCACCGACCAAAGGTGACACAAAAGTTCCGGTCGTTATTTTGACCAATCCGGCGGTGCAGGGTCGCCTGGATGCAGCCGTGCAGGCGATACAGGCGCTGGAGAGTATCAGCGGAAAAATTATGTGTATCAGGGTCGAGACTCTGGACGGGTAATTATCAGTAAGCGTGCAGATAGATCGACATAGGAAGTACTCGTGAAATATATTAGCACCCGGGGACGGGCTCCCGCCCTTACGTTTGAACAAGTTCTGCTGGCGGGCCTCGCCAGCGATGGCGGCCTGTATGTACCCGAGACCCTGCCGCGCTTTGGTGCTACCGACATTTCCGAAATGGCGTCTCTGGATTATCCGGCACTGGCGCAGAAGATCATCACGCCGTTTGTCGCGGACTGTATTCCCGCCGCCGACCTGGAGAGGATGATTGCAGACACTTACGGGGAGTTTCGACACGGTGCCGTGGCGCCGCTGGTGCAACTGGAGGCCAATCAGTGGGTCATGGAATTGTTTCACGGCCCCACCCTGGCGTTTAAGGATTTTGCCCTGCAGTTGCTGGGGCGCCTACTCGATTTTGTCTTGGAAAGAGAGCATCGCAAGGTGGTTATCATGGGGGCCACCTCGGGGGATACCGGCTCGGCGGCAATAGAGGGGTGTAAGCGCTGCAAGAATATCGATATCTTCATTCTTCATCCGCACGAACGGGTGTCCGATGTACAGCGTCGCCAGATGACGACGGTGGCGGGGGATAATATTCATAATTTGGCGGTTCAGGGCAATTTTGATGATTGCCAGGCGATGGTCAAAGCGAGTTTTGCCGACAAAAGCTTTCTGCCTGAGGGTCGCAGCCTGGTGGCGGTAAATTCGATTAACTGGGCCCGGATCATGGCTCAGATTGTCTACTATTTTTACGCGGCGGTTGCCCTGGGTGCGCCCTCCCGTCCAGTGGCCTTTTCGGTCCCCACCGGCAACTTTGGTGACATATTTGCCGGCTATCTCGCCGCGCAAATGGGCTTGCCCGTTGAGCGGCTAATTATTGCGACTAACCGCAACGATGTACTGCACCGGGTGATGACTACGGGCACTTATGGTCGCTCAGTGCTGGAACACAGTTTGTCACCCAGCATGGATATTACCGTCTCCAGTAATTTCGAGCGCTTGCTATTCGATCTTTACGACCGCGATGGGGCTGCTATTGCAGACCTGATGCAGCGTTTTGACGACGGCCAGATTGCCCTGTCAGATAGTGCAATGGCGAAGATAAAAGACTTGTTTTCCAGCCAGTGTGTGAGTGATGAGGAAACCTGCGAACAGATCGCCAGCGTATGGGAGCGCTGCGAATACCTGCTCGATCCCCACAGCGCTATCGGGGTCAAAGCCGGCTTTGATGCCGGACTCGACCCCCGCGTGCCGGTGGTGACGATGGCCACCGCCCACCCGGCGAAGTTTCCGGCGGCGATCCAGCGCGCCGGCGTGGCACAGGCAGCGGTTTTACCACCGCATCTGCAGGACTTGTTTGAGCGCCCCGAGCGCTATGAAGTACTGGCCAACGATTTGTCTGTGGTGCAGACGTTTATGGCCAGTAATATTCGCGCCTGAGTACGACTGGACAGGAGGCCGTTTGTGCACAAAATTATCCAAAGGCGGCAGCCGGCCAGCCCGGATATCCCCGCAGCCCTGCGAGCGGCGCCAATTCACCCCAAACTGGCGCAAATTTACCATGCCCGGGGCATCAGCAGTCCCGCCGAACTTGATTTACAGCTAGCGCAATTATTGCCCCCGTCGCAACTGCTCAATGCCGAGCGCGCCGCTACCTTTCTGGCGGATGCCCTGGCCACTGACCAGAACATACTGATCGTGGGCGATTTCGATGCGGATGGCGCCACCAGTACCGCGCTGGGAGTTTCCGCCCTGCGGGCGTTTGGTGCCGGTCGGGTCGGGTATCTCGTGCCTAATCGCTTTGAATATGGCTACGGCTTGACGCCGGAGATAGTGCTGATGGCTAAGCGAAAGTCTCCCGATATTATTATTACCGTGGACAACGGCATATCGAGTATCGAGGGCGTGGAAACTGCGAGGGCCGCCGGCATCGCCACCCTGGTCACAGATCATCATCTGGCCGGAAAAAAATTGCCGCCAGCCGATATTATTGTCAATCCCAATCAACCCGGCTGTAGTTTTCCCAGTAAGAACCTGGCCGGCGTAGGGGTTATTTTCTATGTCATGCTCGCCCTGCGCGCCGAGTTGCGCCGCAGAAACTGGTTTGCCGAAAAGGCCATAAGCGAACCCAATCTGGCTGAATATCTGGATCTGGTGGCTCTTGGCACCGTCGCCGATGTGGTGCCGCTGGATCGCAATAATCGTATATTGGTTGCCCAGGGCCTGGCCCGCATTCGGGCGGGAAAATCGCGCCTGGGTATTTTAGCCCTGCTGCAGATCGCCGGCAGAAATCATCGCACTACGGTGGCGTCCGATCTGGGGTTCGCCGTGGGGCCCAGGCTCAATGCCGCGGGGCGACTGGATGATATGTCTATTGGTATCGAGTGCCTGCTCAGCGACAATCGGCATGATGCGAGTAATTTTGCGGCGCGCCTGCAAGAGTTAAATCAAGACAGGCGGGTGATTGAGCAGGGCATGCAGGATGATGCACTCGCCATATTGGAACAATTGCCTCTGGAAGAGAAGGCCAACCCCGCGGTAGCGCTCACCCTCTACGAACCGTCCTGGCACCAGGGTGTTATCGGCATTCTCGCCTCCCGCATCAAAGATCGTATGCATCGCCCCACCATCGTATTCGCCGACGGCGACCAGGGGCAGATAAAAGGGTCTGCGCGATCCATTGAGGGCATTCATATCCGGGATATCCTGGACGCGATTGCCAGTCGACACCCGGGTTTGATTCTGAAATTTGGCGGCCACGCCATGGCGGCGGGACTGAGCCTGGAACGCGATGCCTACGCGGATTTTTCCACCGCCTTTGTAGAGGAAGTTAGCCGTCATGTCGATGATGTGAACTTGCAGGCCGTCATCGATTCCGATGGCGAGCTGGCAGAGCGTGACTTTAATTTGGCGCTTGCTAGCGAACTGCGATTCGCCGGCCCCTGGGGCCAGCATTTCCCGGAACCCGTGTTTGACGGTAAATTTCAAGTGGTGCAGCAACGCCTGGTGGGCGAGAAGCACTTGAAATTGGTGCTCGCGCCGCTCGGCGGTGAAAAGCTGATTGATGCCATTGCATTTAACGTTGATCTGGCTATCTGGCCAGATGAGACCATTGAAACGGTTGAACTCGCCTATCGCCTCGAGGTAAATGATTTTCGCGGCAATCGATCACTCCAGCTGATGGTGGAGTCTATTACGCGCTGTTGATAAGTGGCGCTGCTACAGGGACAGGCACTGAGGCCGACCGCAGTGACGATCGGGCGGGAGGCTATCTAGCTGGTGCTATACACCTGTTTGCGGGGATTCATGTTGAAATATTTCTCTACTGCAACCGCTTTCTCGCACACCGGGAGATCCCAATACAGGCCCGGTATTGCGCCGATCCTTTCTCCGTAGTCCGCGTTAAACCGCTCGCAGTAATCCCTGTCTCGATGCTGTATGTTAATGCAGTCATCTATGGCTTTTTCTTTGCCCAGCACGAGGTGCTGTTGGCGCTGGTTTTGGCACTCCAGCAGTAAGGCTTCTGCCTCCGGTCGCGTAATGTCTGCGGCCAGGCAGTGTGCGCTGAGGGCCACAGCGGAAACCACCCCCAGAACCCGCAACTTCAGATCGGTCATGGCGCTCTCCCGTTAGTAGGCAATACATTCATTACAGTAGCAGGTTTTTGAACACATAGCCGACGGCACCGGTGTTTCTATGGGGTATCGGTTCCTTGCGCAGGGCCAGGGAGCGAGCCCAAGTCTCTGAAATACAGGACTTGACCTTCCAGTTACAGTAAGGTTTACATTGAGCCGACACTATGAAAAAGGAGAGTGCCCATGAACATTTCTGAGGCTGCCAGGCGCAGTGGCTTGAGCGCCAAGACTATTCGATATTACGAAGATATTAAGTTGATGAACCCCGCTGTCCGCGGTGCCAACGGCTACCGGCAATATAACGACAGGGCGGTTGGCGAACTGTTATTTCTGGCGCGCTCCCGGGAAGTGGGCTTTAACCTGGAAGAGAGCGGCCAGTTGCTGCTGCTACTGCGGGACTCCTCGGGCCACAGTGTCCACGCAAAAAAACTGGTGTTAGAGAAAGCCCGGCAACTACAGCAGCGGATAGATCAACTGAATGTGATGCAGGAGGTACTTCGCACCATGGCCAAACGGTGTAGTGGCGAGGAGGGGCCGGACTGTGCCATTTTGGATGAGTTGGCGGGTATTGGTGCGCCCTCATGAACGAAGTCTGCCATGAGGAGCGAGCACCGGGAATCAATGCGGAGTGCTGCGCCGAGCCGGTCAACCGGGATTACTTTTTTTGGACCTGTGTTGTATTGGTTGCCATTTCCTACATCGTCGGCGCGGTGTTGCCGGAGCACTCGCACAGCGGTGCAGTGGCGCTGTTTACCCGCGGCATCTTTGAGCTGTTTAACATGATGTGGTGGGGCATTGTGCTCGGTGTGGTATTTGTGGGCCTGCTTGCGCGAATTCCACGCGAACTCGTCATGGGCGTGTTGGGGCGCAACGCGGGCCTGAGAGGCTTGCTCAGGGCGACTTGCGTGGGCGTACTGCTGGATTTGTGCAGCCACGGAATATTGGCGGTGGGGATGAAATTGTACGAAAGAGGGGCGAGTATTGGCCAGGTAATGGCCTTCCTGCTCGCCAGCCCCTGGAATTCGTTTTCCCTGACACTCATTCTGTTCGGCCTAATTGGTGTGGGCTGGACCTTGCTGTTTATTGTGTTATCGCTGGTAATTGGTGTAATCACCGGCCTGGTTTTTGACAGCTTGGTAGACAAGGGCACTTTGCCGGCGAATCCGTGGCGGGAAATGTTGGCCGAGGAAAAGCCAATTGGGCCGCTGTGGGCCGAATTTCGTCACTCGATGGCATTCTCCTGGAGTGGAACCGGGGGGCTGCTTAGCGATGGGCTAGAGGGATCGCGAGTGGTGATTCGCTGGACATTCTTTGGCCTAATTTTGGCCGCCCTGATTCGCGCACTGGTGCCTGAAGATGCGTTTGCGGTCTGGTTTGGCGCCTCATTTGCGGGCCTGTGGCTCACCCTGCTGGTAGCCACCATCATCGAGGTATGTTCCGAGGGAGCGACCCCCATCGCGGCTGACCTAATGAATCGAGCGGGAGCTCCCGGTAACAGCTTCACATTTCTTATGGCGGGTGTCGCCACGGACTACACCGAGATAATGTCAATCCGCGATACCACACAATCGTGGAAAATTGCGCTGTTTTTGCCCATGATTACGGTGCCTCAGGTGATGTTGCTCGGCTTTATACTCAATCATTTTTAGGCACCCAGCAGACCTCGGCTACGGTAGAACGCGCCCCTTTTTTTCGCGGGGAAGGAGCCCGTGGTTTCATAGATCGACCAGCACACCCGCTAGCCATCGCATGATCAATTCAAGTACAGCATCGGGATTCCAGAAGGACAATTTTCCCCTACGCCCCATTTATTTATCCTATACTTTTTCGAAAGTGAGTAGCCGGTAATATAGTCAGCTGAACAGATTGAAGTGGAGTGAGAGATGGACGCTAACTTGCGCGAACAATACGGCCCCTGGGCCTTGATTGCCGGTGGCAGTGAAGGCATTGGTTTTGAATTTGGCCGGCGTCTGGCCGCAGGTGGCATAAATTTGTTGTTGATTGCACGGAGGGAAGGGCCGCTCAATGAGGCGCGTGAAAAACTACTGGCCGAGTTTGATATTGAGGTGCGTACCGCCAGTGTTGATCTCACCGCTGACGATCTGGAGACGCGTTTGAGTGAGCTGACCGATGATCTGGATGTCGGCATGCTGGTCTACAACGCCGGTGCCACCCACGGGGCGGATCTGTTTCTCGACGCGCCGCTTAGCAAGGCGCGTCAGCTGGTGTCACTCAACTGTCTCGGCCCCATCACCCTCTGCCATTATCTGGGCGGAAAAATGCGCGAGCGCGGTCGCGGAGGCATGATCTTGCTGAGTTCCATGTCGGGCCTTTCCGGTGGCGCCTATGTTTCCGCCTATGCCGCCACCAAGTCATTCGATATAACCTTTGCCGAGTCCCTGTGGGCAGAACTTCAACCCTACGGTGTGCATGCGTTGGCGCTGGTGACCGGAGCCACCGATACACCGGCTATGGCCAGAGCGGGTATTGATATGGCCAACTGCTCGGCGCTCACTCCGCAGCAGGTGGCGGATGAAGGTTTGGCCGCGCTGGGGGAGAAACCTTTTCATGCCGTTGGCGAACAAAATCAGGCCATGGTCGAGTTGGTGCGCGGCGGTGATCGTGCGCAGTTGATCAATATGATGAGCATGGGCGCTGCGAGTCTGTTTGCAAAACCCTACCCTTTGACTGGGTACTGAATTGTGGCCAAGGCACTGCTGTTTTTAAAAGCGGGCGTTGCAACCGCGGAACTGGAAGCCGAGCTTCGGGCATCGTTTAAGGAAAACTTTTCCGTGCTGGACCCTCCACTCTTAAATAACGTGACCGTGCGCTTGATGCGCTCCCCAGAGTTTGATCCGCTCTACAACACCGAGTCTCCCCATGTGCATCCCGATCTGGTGATTGAGGTGCTGACGGCGCCGGGTTTGGTATTTTCGGCGGTGGAAGAAGCACTAGTGAATTCGCTGGATGTGGCAGGTATTGATTGTGAGCAGTCACTGGCGCTGTTGATGCACCAGCGGGTGTATTTACCCCATGCCCCTCAACCCGTCAATTTCCATTACCTGATGCTGCGCCGCGAGGATCTATCCCCGGCGGACTACTGCGATTACTACAGCCATTATCACTGCCGCTTTGGCATTCATTGCCCCGGTATTGAGGGTTATTCCCAGAACTATATTGATCAGACCGGCAGTCAACAGTTATGCCGGACGTTGGCTATGGCCTATCGGGAAGTGACCAGTATCTCGGAGATGAATACCCCTTCGCTGGAGGTTTTCTTCGGCTCGCCGGCGATGATGGAACTGGCCGAACCCACCACTATGGATGAGCAGCGCTTTGTAGACCGCGAGCAGTCGGTGATGTTCACCTCGGAAGTCTTCTTTGAGTTGGGCGATATGGCGACTATTCATCAGGCGATTTATCCGCAGCACTATGATGATTAGCCAATTCAGGTTACTCAGAGTATTTTTAAATTCAAGTTTTGGGGTTGGTTTCAAAACTAGTCTGGGGTTACCGCCAGGAGCACTGTCTATTTTTCTCAGTTTCGCTAACATCAATCAACTTCACACTTTCGACCTCTGCTTCCGAGGCCGGCATTTGCGAATAAGAAAAAACCACACGACCCACCCAGGCGATCAGAAGTGCCCTGAATCGATGGTAGTGCTTCAGTGCGGTGCTGCAAGGGTTGGGTATAGCCTGTGCTATTCTCCTTCTCGTGCATCAATCCCAGAGACTGGCCGTGAACATCTCCGAAGAATTACAGAGCATCATCGAATCGATACCCGACGACTTTGCCGACCCCGGCGCAGACTACCAGGCGGTTCGCGCCATGTTTGCGCCTTTCCATGGCCACCCGGTAAGCGAAGAATTCCGAGTGGAAACTGCCAGCTACGGTGGTGTGCGCTGCGGGGTCTATGAACTTGAGGGCGCAGCCAATGTGATGACCGCGTTTCACTGTCATGGCGGCGCCCTGGTGTCCTGCCCGTTGGATGATTACCATTTTTATGCAGAGATTATTTCCCGGCAAACGGGCTGCAAAGTGGTCATGCCGGACTACCGGCTGGCGCCCGAGCACCCATATCCCGCCGCGCATGACGACTGCTTTCACGCCTATTGCGGCCTGTTGGAGGAGGGCATTGATCCGGCGGATATCGTGTTGATGGGGGAATCCTGCGGCGGTAGCCTGGCTGTTGGTTTGCTCGTGCGCCTGCAGGAGGGCGGCTTGCCCATGCCGGCCTGTTTCGTTTCCCTTACGGGTTGGTTTGATCTTTCAGTGGCGGGGGGCTCCGTGTCGGGCAGAGATCCGTTCCTGACGCCTGAGTGGGTGCGCAACCGGGGTCGGGAATACCTGGCGGGACACATGGAACTGGCTGACCCGAAAGTGTCACCAGCCCATGCAAATTTGCAGGGGTTACCACCGCTGTATCTACAGGTGGGGCAGTTTGACACCATGCGCGAGGGTGCCCTGACTCTCGCCGCCGGGGCATTGCGGTCAGGTGTGGAAGTCACCCTGGAAAGTTGGCCGGGTGCTATTCACGGTTGGCACGGGCTGGTGAATGCAGGTGTGCCCGAGGCTACGGCGGCCTGGGCGGCTATTCGTTGCTATATCGAGCAGCGCGGGAAAGCTGGCGATTAACCCAGAACTAATGGGCTGAGCAGAAAAAAACAAATAGTCCCGTCAACGACCAGTGGCGCAATAGAGGCTTTACTACTATCCGTAGGAGTTGGAGAAGGCCATCGCCGATTGGGTTGATCATTACAACCACGAGCGATACCACACAATCGTGGAAAATTGCACTGTTTTTGCCCCTGATTACCGTGCCGCAGGTGATGTTACTCGGCTTTATACTCAATCACTTTTAGGTACCCAGCGGGCCCCAGCTACGGTAAAATGCGCGCGTTTTCAACGGGAATGACCAGAACATGCTCGAGATAAATCCACTTGTGAGGCAACTGCAGGACATCGATGTACGCACGGATGTGCTCAGGGGGTATCTTTGACTATGCCGAGCGTAAAGATCGACTGGCCGAGGTAGAACTGGAACTGGCTGAGCCCAGCGTGTGGGATAATCCGGCTCGCGCCCAGGAGCTGGGGCGCGAACGCTCTTCTCTGGAAGCAATTGTGCAGACAATCGAACTACTGGAAACAGGTTCGGCCGATGCCGGTGACTTGCTGGAAATGGCGGCGGCGGAAGACGACGCCGACACCGTGGCAGAAATTGAGGGTGAGATTAGCAGCCTGGTTAAAAAGCTGGAGGAACTGGAATTTCGCCGCATGTTTAGTGGTGAGATGGATCCCAATAACGCCTATCTGGATATCCAGTCGGGCTCGGGGGGGACCGAGGCCCAGGATTGGGCCGAGATGCTTCTGCGCATGTATCTTCGTTGGGGGGATGCAAAAGGCTTCAGCACGGAGTTGATCGAGGCTTCATCCGGGGAGGTGGCCGGGATTAAAAGTGCCACCATCCATTTTCAGGGCGAGTACGCCTTTGGCTGGTTGCGCACAGAAACTGGCGTCCACAGGCTGGTTCGCAAATCGCCGTTTGACTCCGGTAGCCGTCGCCACACCTCATTTGTCTCGGTATTTGTCTCGCCGGAAGTTGATGATAATATCGACATTGAGATCAACCCCGCCGATTTACGCGTCGACACTTATCGGGCCAGCGGGGCCGGCGGGCAGCACGTAAACAAAACGGACTCTGCCGTTCGGATTACCCACAACCCCAGCGGCATTGTCGTGCAATGCCAGACTCAGCGATCCCAGCACCAGAACCGCGACAGCGCGATGAAGATGCTGCGGGGCAGGCTGTACGAGATGGAAATGGCCAAACGCAACGAGGCGAAGCAGGCGTTGGAAGACGGCAAGGCGGATATAGGCTGGGGCAGCCAGATTCGCTCCTACGTGTTGGATGCCTCGCGTATCAAGGATTTGCGCACCGGGGTAGAAACCAGTAACACCCAAGCGGTGTTAGATGGCGACCTCGACCAGTTTATTGAGGCCTCACTGAAAAGTGGCCTGTAGTTAATGATAATGTTGAACAATTGAGATCAGAATATGAGTGAGCAGGATAAGGTCGCGGAGTCGCCACCCGAAGAGAATAAGCTGATAGCCGAACGGCGGTCCAAATTGGCGAAGCTGCGGGCTAAACGCAACCCCTTCCCCAACGATTTTCGCCGTACCGCGATGGCTGATGAGCTACAGCGGCGGTTCGGGGAAGCGGAAAAGGCCCAGTTGGAAGCCGATAACCAGGTGTTTTCCGTGGCCGGTAGACTGATTCGCAATCGCGGTGCCTTCCTCCTCATTCAAGATGGCAAGGACCAGATTCAGCTCTATATCAATCGCAAGGTGCTCGATGAAGAGACCCTTATGGAGCTCAAGAGCTGGGATCTTGGTGATATCGTCGCCGCCACCGGGCCCATACATAAATCCGGTAAAGGTGATTTGTACATTAATATGGAAGAAGCCCGGTTGTTGACCAAGGCCCTGCGCCCGTTGCCAGATAAGTTCCACGGCCTGGCCGATCAGGAATTACGCTACCGCCGCCGCTATTTGGATCTGATCGTCAACGCCGAGTCACGGGAAGTATTTCGCACGCGTTCCAAAATTATCGACTTCATCCGCCAATACATGAAAGATCTGGATTTCATGGAGGTTGAGACGCCGATGATGCAGGTGATCCCCGGTGGCGCGGCGGCCAAGCCATTCGTGACCCACCACAATGCCCTGAATATGGACATGTATTTGCGCATAGCGCCGGAGCTCTATCTGAAGCGCTTGGTGGTTGGTGGGTTCGAGCGGGTCTTTGAGGTGAATCGCAATTTTCGCAATGAGGGTTTGTCCACGCGCCACAACCCTGAATTTACCATGCTGGAGTTTTATCAGGCCTACGCCGACTACCAGGACCTGATGAACCTGACCGAAGATATGCTGCGCAAAATTACCGAGACCGTGCTGGGCAATACCACAGTGCAATACCAGGGCAGCAGCTACGACTTCTCCAAACCCTTTGCCCGGATGACGATATTCGACTCCATCTTGCATTACAACGATGATATCTCGGCCGAGCAACTGGCGGATGAGAGTGATGCTCGCGAAATTGCGCAACGCCTGGGCATCGCGCTTAAAGATAGTTGGGGGTTGGGTAAGGTACAGATTGAGATATTTGAGAAGACCGTGGAACACCGACTGGACCAACCCACCTTCATCACGGCCTATCCTACCGAGGTCTCTCCCCTGGCGCGGCGCAATGATGACGATCCCTTTGTCACTGATCGCTTTGAGTTTTTTGTCGGCGGCCGGGAACTGGCTAATGGTTTTTCGGAATTAAACGACGCCGAGGACCAGGCCGAGCGCTTCCGCGCCCAGGTTGCGGAAAAAGAGGCTGGCGACGAGGAGGCCATGCACTACGATCACGACTATGTGCGCGCGTTGGAATACGGCATGCCGCCGACTGCGGGGGAGGGCATAGGCATAGATCGACTGGTGATGTTGTTCACCGACTCTGCTTCAATTCGCGACGTTTTATTGTTTCCGCATATGCGGCCTGAGTAACCTAGTATAGGTGGTTGGAATACCTTCACCAATTTCAGAGGCGGGGAGCTTACCTATTCCAACCACGGGCTAGCTCAGGAATTATTGTGCTCCAGCTGAATTTTACCTTACACTCCCCCCTTGATACTGAATTCGGAGGATTCCTCCCTTGCACCCTTTGAGCGCTAAACTACCCGGTATCGCTGCCCTATGCCTGTTGCAGGCCTGCAGCACGAGCGCGCCGATGGACGATGCGACAGCACATCGCGACGCCAGCAGTGTGCCCGAATTGACCCTGAATTTGCCGGAAGAGAATTGCACCTGCGTGGCGCAGGATCAGCCCGATTACACATTCCTGGAGCGAGGTTTCACTGCCCTGGTCGAGGGTGATCATATCGAGGCGGTGCAATCGTTCCAGCGCTATCGGCGGCTGGAAAAGTCCCCGGAAGCCGATTGGGAGTCTGCGATCGCCATCGCCTATGTGAGTACGTTATCCAAGAGCCCTTTTTATGATCCCGAGGATGCGCGCAAGTCCTATCGCCGCCTGAACAAGCGACTGACCAGCGATATGGTTGTACACGAAAAAACCCTGTTGATGCGTGAATCGCTGGAGACCTTTGCCGCCATGCAGCGCCATGTCGGTAATCTGCAAGCCACCAATGCGACGTTGCGGGAGGATCTCAGGAAACGGGAGGACGCGTTGAAGCGTCTTCGAGAGCTAGCTCTGGGTCAACCGGTAACACCACAGTAAAGGTCGAGCCGTTACCCGGTTCGCTGCTGACACTGATAGTGCCGCCCATCAGGGCGCAGTAGTCGGTACAGATGGCCAGCCCCAGGCCTGTTCCGCCGTAGTTGGCACTGGTTGACACATCGGCTTGAACAAACGCATCGAATACGCGGGACTGCTGTTCTTCGCTCATGCCAATGCCGGTGTCGCGGACCTTGAATTCAACCCAGCCGGGGCGCTCTTCCATGGCGCGCGCCAACACGCTGATATAGCCATTTTCGGTGAATTTACAGGCATTGCTGAGCAAATTCAGAAAGATCTGGCGAAATTTACTCACGTCGTTATACAGGGTGGGCAGCGCACTAAAATCGGACATTTCGAGGGTATTACCCTGATCTCGCAGTAGGGGGGTGAGGGATTCACACACCTGTATCAGCACTTCCCCCGGTTTCAACGTCTCGCAGTGCAGGGACATTTTTCCGGTTTCGATCTTCGATAAATCCAGAATATCATTGATCAGCGACAACAGCTGGCGGCCGGACAGGACGATTTTGTCCAGATCGTTCTGGAATTGGGGCCGGTCAACCTCGCGTTCGTCATCCAATTCATCGTGCAGCATTTCGCTATAACCGATAATGGCATTGAGCGGCGTGCGCAGTTCATGACTGACGTTGGCGAGGAAGATACTCTTGGCCGCATTGGCGCTATCGGCGGCCTCTTTGGCCTGCTGTACGTCGTATATGGCGTTGCGCAGTTTGTCTGACATTTTGTTGAAGGCGGATGCGAGCTCGCCCAATTCGCTTTTGTCATCGAAGTCGTCAATGCGGTAGTTGAGATCGCCACTGCCGATGCGCTCGGTGCCGGTTTTCAGGCGTTTTAACGAGGTGTTGGTATAGCGGACTAAAAAGAAACCCAGAGTGGCGGTTAGAAAAATCGAGGCGAGAAAGCCGATAATAGTGATCCGGTCCGTCAGGGCGATCGTGCTATCGATATTGCTCGCCTGCTCCGTGGCGATGGCAGTTTGGCGCTGCTCCAAATCCCTCAGGTGGCGTTGAGCCTTAATGAAAGGCTGCGAGTCATTCACGTCAATTTCAAAGTTGTCGTCGTTGAAATTGCGATAAAACTCCAGCCAGCTTTTGAGTAACATTCCGCTACTTTCGGACAGTTTTTGAAAGTGGGTCTGGGTTGCCTCCTGGCTCAGGGTTCCCAGATCGTGGATTTTCAGGCTGATCTCGCCAATATCAAACTCAGCCCGCTGAAGTTCCTCGCTATCGAGCGGCGCGTCGGTGGTTTCCCTCAAAGTGGCCAACACCAGGAATTGTTGGCGCTGGTTATCCAGCAATTGCTCCACTTCGGTGGCCAGTTGGCCGGCCGTGACCGAGTTTCGATAGGCGATCATACTTTCATTCCTGGCGTAACTTCCCCAAAAATGGGTGCCCACATTACCGGCGAATAATATGAGTATGGTGGCCAGGGAGAGTATGAGTCGGCGTCGTAAACTCATGTTCGGGTGAGCTTCTCGATCTTGATGAGCAGCCCGGGGAAGTCGATAGGCTTGGTGGCATAGTCGTCACAGCCGGCCTCCAGTGCATTCAGGCGATCAGCTTCCATGGCGTGGGCGGTGAGGGCGATGATTGGGATGTGCATGATTTTTTTGTCCTGGCGGGCGAGTCGGCAAGCGGCCCAGCCGTCCAATACCGGCAAGCTCATGTCCATAAGAACAACGCTGGGCAGTTCGCTTGCCATGAGTTCCAAAGCCTGTTGCCCGTCGCCCGCCCAGATGACCTCCATGCCGGTGCGCTTGAGGCGGCGAATCAACATGTCCCGGTTTAGCTCATTATCTTCCACCAGTAATATGGGGCGCGTGTCAGTCATGGTTCCAGACCCATAATATGGTGAATGAGCACGGGCTGATCAATGCCTTTAACTTTATGCTCCTCGCTACGCCCCAGGCGATAATCTTGTTGCAGCTTTTGCAAGGTGCTGTCTGAAATCAGTAATTCGCCGCCGGCGGTGAATTCCTCAATGCGTGAGGTGAGGTTCATGGGCTGGCCAACAAAGCCGTATTTGCAGCGCCGCTCAGAGCCAATATTACCCGCAATCACATCACCGGTATTCAGCGCGATGCCCATACTGATTTCCGGCAGCCCCTCGGCCCGGTTCATGCTATTTATGTCTGCCATTGCCTCCTGCATTGCCAGGGCGCAATTTACCGCCCGATCGGCATCGTCGTCCCGGCGCTGGGGAGCGCCAAAGACGGCCAAAATCGCATCGCCGATAAACTCGTCGATGGTGCCCTGGTGCGCCATAATGATGTCGGTCATCGCACCCAGGTACCGATTGAGGATCTTGACAACCTGGGCGGGTTCAAGAAGTTCACACAGACTGGTGAAGCTTCTGATATCCGACATCATAATCGTTACTTCGCGTAAATCCCCCCCCAATTCCAGCCCTTCGGGTCGCTCCAGAATATCGGTGACAATCTCATCGGACAGGTAGCGGCCAAATGTCGCCCGGATAAATTTCTCATTGCGCTCCAGTTGTTGCCTGTACTGCTGCTCGCGGTCATGCCAGCGCTTGCGCTCTATACCCGCCTTGATTCTTGCCTGCAGCAATACCGGGTTGAAGGGTTTAAACAGGTAGTCGTCCGCACCCGCTTCGATGCAGTCGATGATGCCATCCATATCCTGTCGTCCGGAGATCATGATGACCGGGGTCGCTCGCCATTTGGGGTTTTCTTTGATTTTCCGCAACACCTCGTGGCCGTCCATGCCGGGCATGAACAGATCTAGTAAGACCACGTCTACATCGGTTTCCTCAAGCGTACGCAGGGCTTCCTCGCCACTGGCAGCCGTGACCACAAAATGCCCGGATCGGGAGAGATAGCGGACAAGCAACTCACGATTTTCCTGAAGATCGTCCACTGCGAGTATGAAGCCTGGCTCCGAGTCGATCACCCGCCGATCTTTGCTGGCTGTGCCCGACTTCACTCCCTGTGCCGTATCAACAGCCTTTAGCAAGCGGGCCAGGGTGTCATCGAGCTCGCCCGGCCTGCCCGCCAGGTCTTCCCGGAGTATTTCTGCGTACCCTTTGATGGCCGCGAGAGCGTTCATCAGGTCGTGGGTGTTGTCGCCCTCGTGGTCGTGAGCCAACAGAGCTTGCAATTTCTCCGCGCCCTGGAACAGATGACTGAAATCGTCCTTGCTCTGCTCGTCTATCTCGAGCGTAAGTTTTTCAAACAACTTTCGCAGTTCTGCAATGGATCGCAACATTAAGTCACTGCCAAACGCAGGGCTTTGATTCGGGTCAGTTGTCACGGGACAGGTGGATCCTTAAATTACAAGATCTAGAGTATAACGAGGCCGGCGCGACTGTGGAAATGCGGATTTCGTTCGTTATATGGGTAATGGGAGCGATTTCCCCACAGAATCGCATAACACTAGTGCCCTACAAGAGAAATGTGGGTTACTATTCACCTGTAGTTACAGGGATTGGGTTTTCATACGGATCAGGTATGTCGATATTGCAGCAAGTAGAAATTTTTCAGGGGCTCTCGCAAGAAGAGTTGGATGCGTTGACATCGAGCAGTGCGAGTCGATCGTTTCCGAAAAATACGGTTGTCATTCATGAAAATGACGCGGCCGATTCGCTATTTATCATCGAAAGTGGCAAGGTCAAAGTGTATTGCAGCGACAAGAACGGCAAGGAATTTATCATGAACACCCAGAGCGCCGGTGACTATTTTGGCGAGTTGGCTCTGGTTGATGATTCCACCCGCTCTGCCTCGGTGCGCACCGTGGAAAAATCCAGCTTCCTGATCATCTACAAAGAGGACTTTAATCGGGTGCTCGATACCTACCCGAATATCGCCCGCCAACTTGTCCGCAATCTCGCCCAGCGCGTACGCAAGTTGACCGCCGATGTGAAAAGCCTGGCACTGCAGGACGTGTATGGCCGTGTGGCAAATGTGCTGATGGATCTGTCAGAAGAGCGCGGCGATGGCACCTTGTATATTCCCGAAAAACTCACCCAGCAAGATATTGCCGACCGGGTGGGGGCGTCCCGTGAGATGGTGGCACGGATTCTCAAAGACCTGACTATCGGTGAATATATTCGCTTTGAAGGGCGCCACATCATCATTAACACCCGGCTGCCTGCCAAGTACTAATCATTCCGGATGTAATCGGTCAGTTCTGTGTGGTCGTTACTCGATTTCATCCACAGTCAATCGCAATCGCCCCTTCGCCAACTGCGCCTCTACCTTAGCTCCCCTGACCAGGCCGCTGGCATCGGTGACAACGCTCCCGTTGGAATCGGTGACAATGGCATACCCTCGTTGCAGTGTACTCAGTGGACTGAGTGAATCCAGTAGTTGGGCCAGGTGTCCCAGGCGCGAGCCAGCCAACTCCAATTTTCGCCGTATCGCCATTTTCAACCGCTGTTCCAGATCATCCAGGCGCTGGCTCTGTTCCCGCAGTTGGTGTCCAGGGTGGCGCAAACGGCGGCTGAGGTGAGCCAGTTCCTTGCCAGCGTCGGCAATTTTCTTGCGTATCAGGCGCTGCAGTATCCCCTCCATCATAGCCAACTGGCTCTGTTGCTCCCGCTGATCCGGACTGAGCAATTCGGCGGCGGCGGAGGGCGTAGCGGCCCGCTGGTCGGCGACCATATCGGCGATACTGAAGTCGATCTCATGCCCCACAGCGCTGACAATAGGCAAATTACTGGCGGCGATAGCCCGGGCGACCTGCTCCTCATTGAACGCCGCTAAATCCTCTACAGAGCCGCCCCCCCGGCCCACTATAAGGGCATCCAGCGCGATTTTTCCCTCCTGCTGCCAGCGGTTGGCCCGCGCTATCGCCGCGCAAATTTCGGCGCCGGCCTGCTCTCCCTGTACCGCGACCGGGATCAGGTATACCGCAATCGCCGGGCACCGGCGCTTCAGTACGGTGAGAATGTCGTGGATAGCAGCGCCGGTGGGCGAGGTAATAACGCCCAGTTGAGAGATGGAGTCGGGCAGGGGCTGCTTGTGCATTGGCTCGAACAAACCCTCTGCGGCCAGCTTGGCTTTGAGCGCTTCGAAGGCCGCTTGCAGGGCACCGGCGCCGACTGCTTCGATGTGTTCGACAATGAGTTGGAATTCCCCCCGGCCTTCATACAGAGAAACCCGGCAGCGCAACCGGATGGCATCACCGTTTTTTGGCCTGAGCTTGATCCGCTGATTGCGATTGCGAAACATGGCACAGCGGACCTGGGCGGTGTTGTCTTTTAGGGAGAAGTACCAATGCCCCGAGGACGGCGCGGCGAAGTTGCTCACCTCTCCCTCCACCCAAACATAGTCGAAATGGCTCTCCAGCAGGGTTCTCGCCTTGCGGTTAAGCTGGCTTACGCTCAGTGTGCTGGGTGATGAAGGGGCAGCTGACAAACGAGATTCCGTTAAGCGAAAGTAAGTAGGCTATTTACGCGGGCATGGTCAAGGATTTATAATTACATGTTTACCTCAACTCCGCCACTGGGGTGTCTACAGCCAGTTGGCGTATTTGCCACTCGAGGAGAACGACTAGATGCTGCGTATCGCTCAGGAAGCCCTTACTTTCGATGATGTTCTACTACTGCCCGGGTATTCAAAGGTCGTGGCGACCGATGTTTGCCTCAAGAGCATGCTGACCCGGGGGATTGAGCTCAATATTCCCCTGATTTCGGCTGCCATGGATACTGTTACGGAATCCGGTTTGGCCATTGCGATGGCGCAAGACGGTGGAGTGGGTATTATTCACAAGAGCATGAGCATAGCCGGGCAAGCCGCGCAGGTGCTCAAGGTTAAACGGTTTGAGAGCGGCGTGGTCAAGGACCCTATAACCATTCAGCAATCGGCCACTGTTGCCGAACTGAAGGAATTGACCTACGCCCACGGGATTTCGGGAGTGCCCGTACTCGACGGCGACGATCTGGTGGGAATCGTGACGCGCCGCGACGTGCGCTTTGAATTAGATACCCATAAGCTGGTCTCCAGCATCATGACGGGTCGGGACAAACTGGTAACCGTTAAGGAGGGGGCCATTGCGACCGAGGTGCAACGTTTATTGCATCAGTTTCGAATAGAGAAAATTCTGGTGGTAAATGACGCCTTCGATTTGTGCGGCATGATTACTGTTAAGGATTTTGATAAGGCGGAGAGCTATCCCCACGCCTGCAAGGATTCATACGGCCACCTGCGCGTTGGGGCCAGCGTGGGCACCGGCCCCGATACCGACGATCGGGTTGCCGCCCTGGTGAAAGCGGGGGTGGATGTGTTGGTGGTGGATACCGCACACGGTCATTCCTACAATGTGATTGAGCGGGTCAAGAAGATCAGGGCGGACTACCCCGCGCTGCAAATTATTGGTGGCAACATCGCCACCGGTGCGGCGGCCGTGGCGCTGGTAGATGCCGGTGCCGACGCCGTTAAAGTGGGCATCGGCCCCGGGTCCATCTGCACCACCCGCATCGTAACCGGCATAGGCGTTCCCCAGATTAGCGCCATTGCCAATGTGGCCGAAGCGCTAAGTAACACAGGTGTGCCCATCATTGCGGACGGTGGCATTCGCTTCTCGGGTGACGTGGCCAAAGCCCTGGTGGCGGGCGCGCACTCGGTGATGATGGGCAGTATGTTTGCCGGCACCGAGGAGGCTCCCGGAGAGGTGGAGTTGTATCAAGGTAGAACGTATAAGTCCTACCGCGGCATGGGTTCGCTGGGGGCTATGTCGCAGACCCAGGGCTCCAGTGATCGCTATTTCCAGGACGCCAGTAAGGGCTCGGAAAAACTGGTTCCCGAGGGTATCGAAGGTCGTGTGCCCTACAAAGGCCCGGTGGCTGCCATTATTCACCAACTCATGGGGGGGGTGCGCTCGGCCATGGGTTACACCGGCAGCGAAAATATCGAGGTGATGCGCACCCGTCCCGAATTTATTCGCGTCACTACCGCCGGCATGGCGGAAAGTCACGTGCACGATGTTTCGATTACCAAGGAACCCCCTAATTACCCCGTGCGCTAGATATTTTGAGCCCCACCGCCACTCGACCAGGAAACACCATGACCGCTGACATTCACGCCCAGAAAATTCTCATTCTGGACTTTGGTTCCCAATATACCCAACTCATCGCCAGGCGAGTGCGGGAAGTGGGGGTCTATAGCGAAATACGCGCATTTGATGTCAGCGAAGAAGGTATTCGCCAGTTCAACCCCAGCGGAATTATCCTCTCCGGCGGGCCCGAGTCAGTCGCCGCCGAGGAATCACCCCGCGCGCCCGACTGTGTATTTGAACTGGGTATTCCCGTACTGGGTATCTGCTATGGCATGCAGACCATGGCGCAGCAGTTTGGGGGGCGGGTGGCGGGCTCTGCCACCAGCGAGTTTGGCTATGCGCAAATTCGCACCCTGGGCAACGCGGGGCTACTGCACGATATTCGCGATCATATTGATGACGAGGGCAGGTCGCTGCTGGATGTGTGGATGAGCCACGGCGATAAAGTGGTTGAGCTGCCCGATGATTTCGAATTGATTGCGGAGACCGACAATTGCCCCATCGCGGGCATGGCCCATAAAAGCAAGCCATTTTACGGCATCCAGTTTCATCCCGAGGTCACCCATACCCTGCAGGGAATGCGTATTTTCGAGCATTTTGCCCTGGAACTATGCGCCTGCGAACCGCTGTGGACCGCGGCCCACATTGTCGAGCACGCTGTGGCCAGTGTGCGGGAAACCGTCGGCGGTGACAAAGTGCTACTGGGGCTTTCCGGGGGGGTGGACTCCTCGGTAGTGGCCGCATTATTACACCGGGCTATAGGTGATCAGCTGACCTGCGTGTTCGTGGACAATGGCCTGTTGCGCCTGCATGAAGGCGATCAGGTGATGGAGATGTTTGCCCGCAACATGGGGGTGAAGGTCATCCGCAGTAATGCGCAGGAGCTGTTTCTCGGCAACTTGCAGGGCGAGTCCGACCCGGAGCAAAAACGTAAAATTATTGGCAACACCTTTATCGAGGTGTTCGACACCGAAGCAGCGCGCTTGCAGGACGTAAAATGGCTGGCCCAGGGCACCATATACCCGGACGTGATTGAATCCGCCGGCGGCAAGACGGGCAAGGCCCACGTGATCAAGTCACATCACAATGTGGGTGGCCTGCCCGATGACATGAGCTTCGAGCTGATCGAACCCCTGCGCGAGTTGTTCAAAGACGAGGTGCGAAAAATTGGTCTGGAGTTGGGGCTGCCCCACGACATGGTTTATCGCCACCCCTTCCCGGGGCCGGGTCTGGGTGTGCGGATACTGGGCGAGGTAAAAACGGAATACGCCGATCTGTTGCGGCAGGCGGACGCCATCTTCATGGAGGAGTTACACGCCGCCGACTGGTATCACAAAACCAGCCAGGCTTTTGCGGTCTTCCTGCCGGTCAAATCGGTGGGCGTGGTGGGCGATGCCCGGCGCTATGAATATGTCATTGCCCTGCGTGCCGTCGAGACGGTCGATTTCATGACCGCCCGCTGGGCGCATCTGCCCTACGATTTGTTGGAGCGCTGTTCAAACCGCATTATCAATGAAATAGCCGGCATCTCCCGGGTGACCTACGATATCAGTAGCAAGCCGCCCGCCACCATTGAGTGGGAGTGAGCGGAAACTCAAGGTAATATCCTGCACTGGCCTTCGATAGAGGCAATGACATCTACGCACTGTACGGTTAAAGCCGGTCGACGTCAGCGCACCGCGGCAATTTGAATCTGCTGATTCTTTTCCCTGACACGCCAGTAGCGAATAACGGGTCTTCCCCGTTTGACAACATCTGGTACCCGTTGACCCGGTGGGATGTGTGTACATTGCCCCGCGCCGTTGAAACGCCAGCCGTGGAAGGGGCAACGCAATTCATCGTGCAATAGTAACTTCGTGAGAGGTTGACCGGTGGCAAGTCCATTGGGTATGTAATTGCCCTGGTGGGGACAGTAGGCACTTATCGCCGCACATTTGCCCGCTTGAGTTCGGTAGAGTAGTAAATCGCTTCCCTGCCAACTGACCTCCACCACTGCGCTCGGTTCCAGTTGGGCGCTGGGCATTAAATCTTGCCAATCGTTCATTGCCACAGTTTATGATATCTGCGGTAAGTTTGCTTACCTTTGCAGGACAATGGATCCGTCGTAGAGACCATCCAGCAAGGAACTCGCCAGCAGCATGGCGGACTGACGCTTCTCGCCTCTGTGCATTTCAATAGCCAGGCGGCCATCATCATCTTCTATGACATCGAATACGGTCTTGTTATTAAGTATGAAGGTATTTCCCAGGAAAATTATACTTTGAACTCGTTCTTCATGTTCAATGCGGTCCAGGCGGCTTTCGATATTCTTGAAAAACACGCGAAGCTCGTCCTCAAGGCCTGCCGAGAGGCTTTCATCGAGGTGGGTTACCACGCCATCAGGGGATATACCGCAGATCCGTTCGCCAAGCAGTGCC
>SMVB01120480.1_pt1 | contig 67228 bp, 61 predicted proteins | sample 2456461 | NCBI WGS metagenome assembly SMVB01 (sample SAMN11095934, study PRJNA526329) | marine sediment metagenome | biome: Marine sediment; feature: Surficial sediment; material: Deep marine sediment; isolation source: Hadal surficial sediment | place: Pacific Ocean | collected 2014-05 | depth...
CCGACCAGGGCTGCCGTGGTTTCGGTGGTGGTGAGCGGTTCCCACCCATACTCGACCAGCTCGTGTACTCGTTGGCTCAATGTCGCTTCCATTTCCCGTGCTCCTCATTGCGTATGAACGATCAACCTGTTGTGTCTCGACTGGCTATTCGCCGCGGACTACGATTTCACCTACCTCGTAGTCGTTCAGATCCTCGGGCGTCGCGGTACCAGCCGTGCCTGGCATGATCTCGAAGCGTGGATCGAATACCACTAGCGTCGACGCGAGTTGCCCAAGGATCTCGGCATTGCCCTCGGCCTTGGCGAAGCGTGCAGGTGCCAGCCGCTGTACTGTGCGCCGATCCTTCACGTTAATCGGCCACATCCACCACCACTCGACGCAGCGTACCGCTGAAGTGGAATTCATCGTCATAAGCGGACACGGCGGGCGACAGGCTGTCCCAGCCGGCGCACAAGCCCTCGCCCGACAGGGCGAACGCCAGGGGCACCGTAACCGGGATTTCCTTCTCGCCCACCTGGCGGTCGTCGATGTAGAGCCTACCGACGCCCGGCGAGCCCCTGCCGGCCGCGAAGTCCGGGGGTCCGGTGCGCTCAAACTCGTAGCGCAGCGTAACGGCGCCTTTGGGGATCATCGACGAGGACGTGACCGTGTGCTCCTCGAGGCCGACGTAGTTGTGAACGTAGTGCAGGCGGTCGTCTTTCACAAAGAAGGAATACCCGGCGAACCGACCGCCCTGGGCAAGCAGAACGCCTTCCGCACCGTCTTCGGGAATGACGACATCGGCCGTAATGGTGTGCGAGCGGTTCAGGACGTTGACCGCGACGGCCGAGCTGACCTCGCCCGCGCCGGCATAATAGACATAGCGGTTGCGTGGCGCGGACATCTGTGGACGCGGCTCGGCCTGGCGGATCACCGAACGGCCGTCGAGCGGCAGGACGTCGTAGCGGTGCGCCTGGGCCCACCAGAGCTCGCGTAGCTCCTTCAGCTTCTCCGGGTACTGGTCGGCCACATCGATCGACTCGGAGAAGTCCTCGTCGATGTGGAAGAGCATCCATTTCGGATCCTGGAGGTCCTCGGGCTTGATCTCCTGACCAAACGGCCAGGGTGCGTAGGCACGCCAGCCGTCTGCATAGATGGCGCGACGACCGACCATCTCGAAGTACTGTGCTTCGCGCTCCAACTCGGCGTTGGCATCGGCGAAGGTCGGCGCAAAGCTCACGCCCTCCATGGGCGCCTGCATCACGCCGTTGATCGAGGCCGGCGGTTCCATGTCCAGCAGGTCGAGCAGGGTCGGCGCAACGTCGATGGCGTGGGTGAACTGCGTACGGATCTCGCCACGTGCTGCGATGCCAGCGGGCCAGTGGACGATCATCGGCTCGGCCGTCCCGCCTCGGGTCGTGTCCCTCTTCCAGCGCAGGAACGGTGTATTGCCGGCCCACGCCCAACCGGCGGCATAGATTGGGAACGTTTCGGGCCCACCCCATTCGTCCTTCGCCGCAGCGATGGTCTCGAGCGGGACCTGCACGTTGTTGAAAAACAGCACCTCGTTGGGCAAGCCCTGGTCGCCTCCCTCGATGCTCGCGCCGTTGTCGGAGGTGAGGAGGATCAGCGTGTTATCGAGTTGTTCGATTTCCTCCAGCAGCTCCACGAGTTGGCCGACGTGGTGGTCGACGAACGACACATAGGCGGCGAACACCTCCATCTGGTGCGCGAAGACCTCCTGTTGCTCCGGCGTGAGGTCTCGCCAGGCCGGAATCGAGGGATCACGCGGCGACAGCCGAGTCCCGGCGGGAGCGATTCCAAGCTCGATCTGTCGCTCGAGCGTCTTCTCACGATAGTGGTCCCAGCCTTCGTCGAACTGGCCTTCGTAACGCGCAATCCATTCTGCAGGGACGTGGTGCGGCGCGCGGGTACCGCCCGGCGCGAAGTACATGAAGAATGGTCGTTCGGGTGCGACGTGCTTGACGTCGAGGATGTACTCGCGCGCCTTGGCGACCATGTCGGTGAGCAAGTGGTAACCCTCTTCGGGAGTCGCTGGTGGCCGTACGAAATGGTTGTCCTGAGTGAGCCACGGAACATAGCGATTCGTGGTGCCGCCCAGAAAACCGTAATAGCGATCGAAGGCCCGACCCAGCGGCCACCACCTGCGGTTAGCGGCGAGGTTGACGTCCTCGGAGGGCGTCAGATGCCACTTGCCTAGAGCGAAGGTCGACCAGCCTTCGGGAGCCAGTATCTCGGACAACATGCCGTGGGACAACGGCATTCGCCCTGTGTAGCCCGGGAAGCCGGTCGAGAACTCCGCGATTACACCCATGGCGGCCGAGTGGTGATTGCGTCCGGTGAGGAACGCGGCGCGCGTGGGCGAGCACAGCGGTGTGGCGTGGAAGTTGTTGAACCGCAGACCGCCGTCGGCCAGTCGGTCGATGTGTGGAGTCTGGATGCGGTGCGCACCATAGGAGCCGAGCTGCGCGAACCCCACGTCGTCGAGCATAACGAGCAGAATGTTAGGCGCGCCCTCGGGCGCCCGTGCCTGTTCCGGCCAGGCGGCGACAGACTCGGCGATCGTGTTGCCGATAACGCCGCCGAACTGCTGCTTTAGCGGCGCGGACGTCACAGCCTCTGCGGCCGTCTCGAGTGCAGCGTTAGCACCGTGCTGTTGTGAAGGCGCTTCGTCAGCGCACCCAGTCAGCAGCAATATCGCTACCAACGCCCACCACATGCTTGGTCTCGCCATCGCGTCTGCCTCCTTGCAAGGTCGGTTCCATGCTCGCAATGGCGTCAGCGCCGACATGGAACTCATTGCCGTCTTCCATGAAGCCCGTGTCGGCCCCCCCGGAGCCTAATTAATACTCGCTTTCCGTCGCATATGCACGTTAAGCCGCAAACCATAAATGAACTGTTGACGACCCCAACCAGACCTTAGTGCCGCTGTTGGTTGCTGTCTACATCACGAACGATGACTATTCGGGTGATGCCAGGGGACGGTGCCGCCCAGGAAACATGAGCTCCGCAAATGATGAGCAAGAGGAGCAGCGGCGGGCTCAGATCCGCTCTCGAGCTGGCGGATCTCGCGGAAATCTGGGAAGGTTCTCGCGGACGGCTGCGTACTGAAACCGTGAGCGGACGCTATAAGGAGATGCTGATGCGCGTGGCAAACAGATGGCTGGTGGTGATCGGGTGCTTGGTCCTGGCGGGATGCGAGATGGCCTTGAAACCAACCATCGACTACGACCCGAGCGTTGATTTCGCACGCTACCAGACGTTCTCCTGGATCGACCCGAACCCGCTCATCTCAGCCGCAACCCAGGGGACGCTGAGTCCGCCGATCCAACAACACCTGATGGCCCAGATCCAGCAGGAACTGACCCACCGTGGTTTGCGGTTCGTCGAAGACCCGTCTCGGGCCGACCTGGTGGTGGCATTTACGATTGGATCGCGCGAGGGCATTCGTGTCTATTGGACCACCCGCACTGTGTTCACCGCCCAGTATCAGGAAGGCCAGCTCGCTATCGACATACTTGATGTCGCCCAGGCGCGGCCGGTGTGGCATGGCACGGTATCGCGGCGCATCACCGAGGCCGAGCAGATGGAACCTGGTGACGCCATCCGGGAGGCAGTCGCCGCGATTCTCGAACATTTCCCACCGGGCTGAGGTTCCGACGTCCTCTTCAAGGGACGCTATCGCTGGCGTCGGGCCTGAAGCGCACCTCGACACGCAATCCCGGATCGTTTTCGCCGAGCTCCAGAACGGCGTCGTGATGGCGGGCAATCGCTTGAACAAGACTCAGGCCAAGCCCGTTGCCGGCCACGCGTCGGCTCGAATCGAGACGGAAGAAGCGCTCAAGCACACGGTCGCGCAGGGACTCCGGAACGCCGGGACCGGTGTCGCACACGGTGAGGTTAACGTTTTCGCCGACGTCATCGAGGCGGATCTCGACAACGCCACCCGGTGGCGTGTACTTGACCGCGTTGTCGATCAGATTGACGAGGAGCTGAAACAGCAGATCCCTATCACCCTCTATCTCGCCTTCGGAACAGCAGGAGGCGCTCAGAGTTACCTTTTTGTCCTCAGCCACGGCCTGGTAAAGCTCAGTTGCGTCTTCGACCAGAGTGCGTAACGCGACACGATGATGCCCCGTCTCGTAGCTGCCTGATTCGAGCCGTGCGATGCGCAGTAAGGCATTGAACGTCCGCAGCAGATTGTCAGCGTCAGCCAACGCAGCCTCCACGTGCCCGCGTGCGCTATCGGGGTCGGCCGCGTGTTCGGCTTCTTCCAGCGCGTTACGTAGGCGGGTGAGCGGCGTGCGCAGGTCGTGGGCAATGTTGTCCGCCACGTGGCGGACACCGTCCATCAGCCGTTCGATCTCTTCGAGCATTGCGTTCAGGTTGTCGACCAGCTGATCGAGCTCGTCGGCGGTGCCGCGAGAAGCGACACGCTGGGACAGATCCCCGGACATGATCCGTCGTGTGGTGGCATTGATCTGCTCAATGCGCCGCAGCACACTACCACTCATGATCACGCCACCGACGAGCGAGAGGACGATGGCCAGACCCCCACCCCAGGCGAGCGCGTTGCGGAACAGGACCGCCGTTCGGTCGAGATCGGTGATCTCCCGGCCGACCAGCAATACCAGCCCCTTTGACAAGGCAAACACGCGGGCACGCGCCGTAACCTGATCCTCGCCGGAGTGGTGGACGAAGCTGTACCAGCCGTCGTCGCGGCTGACCAGTTCCGGCCACTGTGCCAGGTTGCCCGCGAGGGGCGAGTAGTTGCGGTCAGCAAACAGGTACAGGGCTCTGGAATCCGGGTCCGCCGCGATTCTGTCGCGGATCACTCCTACCAGCCGGCGCAGTCCGTCGGCGCGGTACTGTTCGGCGAGTCCTGTCACCTCTGCCTCGATCGTGGCATCGGTTTGGTTCTGCAGCGCGCCGATGGTGGACCAGTACAGGAAACCAGCCACGATCGTGATCGAGAGAGCAAAAACTGCCGCGTAGAGCACCGTCAGCTTGAACGTGGTCGTGCGGACGATGCGAAGGAGATCAGCCAAGTCGGTAGCCTGCCCCGCGCACGGTGGTGAGCAATGGCGTCTCGAAGCCTTTGTCGATCTTGCCGCGCAGCCGGCTGATGTGCACGTCGATCACGTTGGTTTGCGGATCGAAGTGATAGTCCCAGACATGTTCCAGCAGCATGGTGCGCGTCACGACCTGACCCGCGTGGCGCATCAGGTATTCGAGCAACCGGAACTCGCGGGGCTTGAGATCGATAAGAGTGTCGCCGCGGCGCACGTCCCGGGCCAACCGGTCCATGACCAGATCACCGACCTCCAAACGGGTTTCGGGATCGTTCGAGGACTGACGGCGGCGCGCCAGGCCGTCGACCCTGGCACTTAGCTCGCTGAACGCAAATGGTTTGACGAGATAGTCATCGCCCCCGGCTCGGAGGCCTTTCACTCGATCGTTGACTTCGCCGAGGGCGCTGAGGATGAGGATAGGCGTCGTGTCGCCCGCGCCGCGCAGCGTCTTGACGATGACCAATCCGTCGACGCTAGGCAGCATGCGGTCGACGATCAGCACATCGTAGCTTTCGGTGGTGGCAAGAAAGAGACCGTCTTTGCCGTCTCCGCTGTGGTCGACCGTGTGCCCTGATTCCTTGAGCCCCTTGGCCACGAATGCCGCCACCTCGGGGTCGTCTTCAATGAGCAGTACGCGCATGGCGGGATTGTAGAGGGTCTTTGCCGCTCCCGGAGCCGATCAACGTTAACAATCCGTAATGTTCGTTTCAGGTGCCGGCAAGGATTGGTTTGGTAGATTCGTCAGGTATCGAAACCAATGGAGATGAACATGTCAGCCAAAACAGGACGCGCAAAATCTGGTTGGGTGGTCTTAGGCTTCAGCACCGTGATTTCCACGGCCGTGCTGATGGTATCTTTTGCTCTTCCCGCTCAATCGGGTCAGGCAGCCGCCGAGATCGCCCGCCCGGAGCTTGCGGACCTCATCGAGGCAGCGCAGCCGTCGGTCGTGACCATCTCGGTCGAGAAATCTGTGAGGAATCCCCAGTCGCTCAACTATCGTGGCCCGCAGCGCGGCAGCCCGGAGATGGACGAGTTCTTCGAGCGCTTTTTCGGCCGCGGGTTCCCGATGCCCGACGCGGAGCAGCGGACGCGTGGCGTCGGCTCCGGCTTCATTATCGACGCGGACGGTTACATCGTGACGAACAACCATGTCGTCGAAGATGCCGATGTCATAACGGTCACGCTGCATGACGGTGAAGCGCACGAGGCCGAGCTTTTGGGTGCCGATCCGAAAACCGACCTCGCGCTGCTCAAGATCGACGCACAGGAACTGACGGCAGCGCGTTTCGGCGACTCGGACGCTGTCCGGGTGGGAGACTGGGTTGTCGCGATCGGTAATCCGTTTGGATTTGGCGGCACAGCGACGGTCGGTATTGTCTCGGCCCGTGGACGTGACCTGCGCGCCGGTCCATATGACGATTTCCTGCAGATCGACGCACCGATCAACCAGGGCAACTCCGGTGGTCCGGTTTTCAACATGGCCGGTGAGGTGATCGGAATCAATACGGCCATCTACTCGCCGAACGGAGGCAACGTCGGCATCGGTTTCGCGATACCGGCCAACCAGGCAGAAGAGATCGTTGCGGAGTTGCGAGACAACGGCATGGTGGAACGCGGCTGGCTCGGCGTTCAGCTGCAAGGCATGGACGATGCGTTGGCTGAAAGCCTGAATCTCGACTCGAACGCCGGCGCACTCGTTGCGGAAGTGGTGCCGGGCAGCCCGGCAGCGAATGCCAACGTCGAAGTCGGTGACGTCATCGTCGAGTTTGACGACGAAGCGGTCGAGTCGCCCAAAGCATTGAGCCGGATGGTCGGCACCGCGGACAGCGGCGAGCGAATCCCGATGAAGGTCTGGCGCAACGGCAAACACAAAACGCTGGTGGTGACGCTGGGTCGTGCTGATGAGCCGGCCACGATTGCTCAGGAGGACAACAACGACAATGTGGGACTGGCGTTTGGGCCCCTCGATGAGACCGCCCGCGCCCGCCTCGGACTTGACGCCGGGGCGACCGGCGCGGTCATCACTCGCGTGCAACCCTCGAGTGACGCCGCACGGCAGGGGCTTCGTCCCGGGGACTTGATTGTCAGCGTCGATCAGCACCCGATAGACTCACCGAAAGACGTAACGCGCGCCATTGACGGGGCTCGGAAAGGTGGCAAGGACAGCATCCTACTCCTGGTACGCCGCGGTGAAGCCCAACGATTTACCGCGCTTCCGCTTGCATAGGTCTACCACTCCGACTGACGCCGCCAACAGTACGTTGGCGGCGTAGGACGCTTATATAGCCGCCCTCAAACTGGCCCCGCTGGTGTTTGTGTGTCCGGGGGATCAGGCCGGCTGTAGATTGCGGTAGCGCGTGCTCGGGTTGATGTCGAGTATCCGGGCCACCTCATTGCGTGATGTGCCTTCCTTGATCAGCTTCCTGGCGTGCTTCAGCTGCGTGCTGTTGAGCTTCTTAGGCCGCCCCAGATGCTGTCCTCGTTTCCTGGCGGCCTCGATCCCCGCAGGCATCACATCGTGATCGCGGGATACCGGACCACCAAGTCTCTCACGCATACCATCGCGGGACACAATGGGGCACCCAAGGCGATTCACCACAAACCCAAATCCATTGTGCAGCAACCACTCGCGCTGCTCCTTCTTGTGCAATATATTGGAAGATCGAGTTTTTGAGATCGGCTACAGCCCAGGTTACATGGTGGCCAGGGGCAGAATCGAACTGCCGACACGCGGATTTTCAGTCCGCTGCTCTACCGACTGAGCTACCTGGCCAATCGAAACGAAGAAGCGTGGAGGTCTTGTTCTCGCGTGTCTGCGTGGGTCCGAAATGCCCGGCCGACGCGCGAACGGCGGCTATTAAAGCGGCTCCCCCCAGCCTCGTCAAGATGACCCCTCGTCCGGCGGCTCGTCGGGCGTCTCCTCAGGCGGGACATAGCCCTCGGCCTGCTCGATCTCCTGATTGCTGAAGAAATTCTCCATCTGCTCGCGCAGAAATTTCCGCGCCTCCGGGTCGATCAGACTGAGGTGTCGCTCGTTGATGATCAGGGTCTGATGGGCTTGCCACTCGAGCCACGCCTGCTTCGAGACGTTGTCGAATATCTCGGTGCCTAGCGCGCCGGGGATGGGCGGTTCGTCGAGCCCTTCCAGTTCGCGCTGATATTTCCTGCAGAACACGGTTCGAGACATGGGCTTGCTCAGCGGATGGTGTCGAGCAGTTTAACCGCGGCGGCGGATAAACCGAGTTCGTCCTTATCAAGCGGGTGATACCAGCGCCGCGAGCCTTCCTCCTGAACGGTGTGCGGCGTTCTGGCGAGATAGACCTGCACGGGTTCGATGTTCAGATGAAAATGGGAAAACGTGTGGGTGAATACGGGCCGGATGGTGGTGTTGAACACGATCGTTGCGTCGAGTCCGAGTTCCTCCAGCAACCGGTCGGGGTCGTAATCGGCGTTGCGTTCCGGTGGGGTCCAGAGGCCGCCCCACAAGCCGGACGGCGGGCGGCGTTCGAGCAGGCAGCGACCGGCCGGGTCGATGATCAGGAACATACGCACGTCGCGCGTGGGCAGCACCTTGCGCGGTCGCGGTTGGGGATACGTATCGACAGCATCCGCTTCCAGGGCGGCGCAGCGTTTACTTACGGGACAGTGATCGCAGTCGGGCGAACTGCGCGTGCACACCGTCGCGCCCAGATCCATGATCGCCTGGGTGAAATCGCGCAGTTTCGCTTGTTCCTTTGGCGTGTGGGTCTCTGCGTGCGCCCACAGGGCTTTTTCGGTCGCGGCTTTCCCGGGGGGACCGTCGACACAGTGGAACCGCGCGAGCACGCGCCGAACATTACCATCGAGTATGGGCGCGCGGATTTCGAAAGCACTTGCGAGGATCGCGCCCGCGGTAGAGCGGCCGATGCCGGGCAGCGCCTGGAGCGCATCGATGTCTTCTGGAAGTCGTCCGTCGTGTTGTTCGATCAGCGCCTGAGCAGAAGCGTGCAGGTTGCGAGCGCGGGCGTAGTAGCCGAGCCCGCTCCACAGATGCAGCACGGCGTCCTGGTCGGCGGCCGCCAATGCCGAGACGCTCGGAAAGCGTTCGACGAAGCGGAGGTAAAACGGCAGCGCCGTTGCAACCTGGGTTTGCTGCAGCATGATCTCGGACACCCAGATGCGGTACGGATCGCGTGGTTCGCTTTGCCACGGCAGATCCTTGCGACCGTGCTTGTCGTACCAGCGAACCAGCCGTCCGGCAAACCAGTCCATTACTGCTGCTGTTGCTGCTGTTGCTGTTCGGTCTGTTTCAGCAGGATGCCGAAGCCCTTGAGCAGCTCCCGGGCCGCGTCCTGATATTCCTCTGGAACCTGTTCTTCGATTACCTCGTCGAGCCGCTGGGTGGCTTCGCTGCCCGCCTGACCCGTCAGGGCGTCGGCGATCAGGTTTTTCACTCCGGCTTCGTCGGCACGACAGGTGGGGCCGGTGCTGGGACCCTTGCAGCGGAGCGGGATCGCCAGGCCCATCAGCATCGAGTTGATCTGGAAGGTGTTCAATTCGGGTTCGTCCCGGATGGTGAGATCGATGTACATGTCCATCACGTCTGCGAAGGGGTCGTAGGTGCCGTTCATGGACAACGCCATGTTGTCCAGGGCGATGTCGAGCGTGTGCTTCTGTCCGTCTACGGTCCAGTCGCCGGTCAGGCGTTGATAGTTCAGCCGCTCGGGCCAGGCGTCGATCCGCTCGCTACCGCCGGCCAATTGCGCGATCACCTGAACGGCTCGCTTCAGCTGGGTAATGTCAATGGTGCCCTGGCCTCCGTCGAAGCGGCTGCGTCCAGTGATGGAGTTCACCAACTCGCGTTCGGTGTTGCCACGCATCTCGAACTCGCCGTTGGCCAGCAGCAATGCTGCCCAGTAAAGCTTCTGATCGAGCCAGGTCATGAGCGGTTCGCTGTCGACCTTCGACAAGACCGGAGTGACGCGCCACAGCGGTTCGTCCCGGCGTGCGTCGATAGTGATGTTGCTGGTCGCCGTGCCACCGAAGAATGACGGCATACTGAGTGCCGCTTCGATCAGTCCGGCGCGGTTCGTCGTTTCGATGCGGGTGTCGGGAAAGTGAGCGCCGTTGTACACCAACTTGGCGATCGTCAGGGTGCCGCGCCAGTCGATGCCGCGCAGCGCTTCGAGGGGCAACAGCGGCTCCGGGTCGGGTGCCTGGGTGGCTGGTGGCGTGACCGCCGCGGCGGCGACCAGACCGAGCAGTCCAGGGCCGCCCAGCGCGACCGTTGCAGCGGGCTCGGACTCCAGCACGATGGAGTCGATGTCCAACGCGAATTCGACCGATGGCAGGGATCCTTGTGGAGATCCGAACGTGTAGGTGAGAGAACCCGTGGCCTGGCTGGCGTACACATCTACGCTCAGATTGGACAGACGCACCCGTTCGTCTTGTGGGTCGAGCGTTGCGTCGAAATCGAATCCGAATCCGACCGCGCCGTCGTGCTCGATCTCGAGCACTCGCAGCAGGGCGGGGATCGGTTGCTTGAGCAATTCCAGACGACCGCGCACGTCCGGCACGGTGCTCAGTTCGCTGGCCGCCAGCGAAAAGGTGAAGAGCGCATCCGCCAGGGTCAGGGTCCCGTCGGTGATGTCCCAGCGGGTGAAGGCTGCGTCGGTGCGCAGCGTGGCATCCAATTCCACGTCCAGAGTGGCAGCTGCGCTTGCCTCCGGAGCCCCCGGCGGCGCTGAGATGTGTGCTCGAACGGAAAGCGGAATGGCCTGGCCGGGGGCGAGTCCGGAGAGGCGAAGCGCATCGATTTCGACCCTCGTGTGATCGCCGTCCACCGTGTAGTCGATGACCGAGTTGGTGAGGGCGATGCCACCGATCTCCCAGTTGGTAGGGGTGGTGGCAGAACCCGGTGGCGGGATCGGGACTGGCGGTGGTACGTCTGCGTAGCCCGGAGGCGTCCAGTTCGCCACATCACCGGTCTGGACGAGCTTCGCCTGCAGCCCGTCTATGACTATGCCGTCGATTTTGAGTTTCGGGTTGGCGGACAGCAGTGGCAGCAGATCGGCATCCAGGCGTAGTTCGGCGACGTGCAGCAACGGGGCGTGGTCCGGGTCGTTCCAATCGGCCGAGACATCTGCTGCAAGTAGCTGAACCGGGGGCCACAGACGCCACGCGAGCTCGCCGGAGATGCGGATTTTCAGCCCCGTCTGATCTTCGATCAGGGCAATGAGTTCGGGTTTGAATCGGTTCGGGTTGCTTAGTGCCCAGGCCAGCAATCCGCTGACCAGGACCAAGGCCACCAGCAGGCCGAGAAAAAATCTGCGCATGTACCGCATGCCTATCCGCCTGACGACGGGCGGGATTATACGGGCAAGCGGCGGGCGCGCCCTCGTGTGTTAGATCGGCGGAGGGTCGAATCAGACTTCGGTCGGGTTGGGTCCGGTTTCGGGTGCCGCGGCCGGTCCACCTGAAAGACGCCGGGTCCAGAATTTGAGATGCAGCCAGCGTGGCCAGCGGGGCGCGAGATCGGACTGCCGCCGGCAGGATTCGACGTAACGTTCGCGGCTGTCATTGGCCTCGCGATGGGTGGTGTACGGGCCCATCGTCGCATTGCCGCGTATCCGGAAGTACCAGCTGCCGTCTTCGTGCTCAAATACGCGGTCCGTGTTCATAACCAATTGATCGATAATCTGTTCGCAAATCGAGAAGAAGTATTCGACCATAGCTTTGGGGGCCTGTTGTAACGTGCTTGTAAGCGAAGTTAGTCTAGGTGGCAGACATGACGAAGAGGTGACAATGGAATGTCCGGAGTAGGCAGCTGGGATCCTGAAGCATCCGCGATCGACGATGAGTTGCTTGGCCAGTTGATGGCGGTTCGCGAGCAACTCGAGGACAGCGATCTGGGGCTCGAGCCGGAGGTGGTGACGCGGCTGGCCGGGTGCATGCGCAGTGGCGCCGAGGCCTGGCAGGATGCAGCCGCCGCGCACGATGATGAGGAACTCGTCACATTGATTCAGGTATTGACGGTTGCGGAGGCGAAACTGCAGGGCTGCGAAGCCGGCGCCCAATCGCCGGTGATCGCGCTCGCCGCAGAATTGCGCCGCCGCCATGCCTATCCGGATGACCTGACCGCGTGGATCAAGGCACACACCACCAATCGCTTCCTGCCCCACGGCAGCCTGTTGGACAAGCTCTGAGCTATACTGCGCGCCGCGAAACGCCAACCAAGGACGCACCATGACCTCGCGCACGGCGAGCGTTGCCCGTGACACCCTGGAGACCCGAATCAGCGTGACCGTCGATCTCGACGGAACCGGGAAGTCGGATCTGGTGACCGGACTACCGTTTCTCGAGCACATGCTCGATCAGGTGGCGCGGCACGGCATGTTGGACCTGACCGTCAAAGCCGATGGGGATCTCGAGGTCGATGCCCATCATACGGTCGAAGACATCGGCATCACCCTGGGTCAGGCGGTAGCGAAGGCCGTGGGCGACAAAAAGGGTATCCAGCGTTACGGGCATGCTTATGTGCCGCTCGACGAGGCGCTGACGCGGGTGGTCATCGACTTCTCCGGTCGGCCCGGACTGGTGTTCGACGTGGAATTTACCCGGCCGCGGGTCGGCGATTTCGATGTCGACCTGTTCCGGGAATTCTTTCACGGGTTTGCCAACCATGCGATGGTGACCCTGCACATCGACAATCTGCGCGGCGACAACAGTCATCACCAGGCGGAAACGGCCTTCAAGGCGTTTGGTCGGGCGCTGCGTATGGCGGTGACGCTGGATTTGCGGTTGGGGGACGCGACGCCTTCGACCAAGGGCGTGCTTTAGCCTGTGCTGGTGATCCCGGCGATCGACCTCAAGGACGGTCGTTGTGTGCGATTGCGTCAAGGCAGGTTCGACGACGTAACGGTGTTTTCGGACGATCCGCTGGCCGTGGCCCAGCAGTGGTTCGATGCGGGTTGCCGCCGGCTGCATCTGGTGGATCTCGATGGCGCGGTGGCCGGCGCCCCGCGCAACGATAGGCTGGTGCGAAAGATCTGCGAGGTAGCGGGCGCGGTCCCGATTCAGGTCGGTGGCGGGATTCGCGATCAGGCCACCATCGCCGCCTATCTCGATGCGGGGATCAGCCAGGTCATCGTTGGCACCCGTGCGATCGCTGATCCTGAGTTCCTGGCAGAGGCCTGCTCGACCTATCCCGATCGCATCATCCTCGGGTTGGATGCGCGCGACGGTCTGCTTGCCACGGACGGCTGGGAAGCAACGTCCACGACGCGTGCTGTGGATTTCGCCCGGGCTGCGGCGGCCCATCCGCTGCACGCCATCGTTTATACAGACATTGCCCGCGATGGCATGCTGAGCGGGCTGAACGTCGCGGCGACGGTCAGCCTGGCGGAGGTGGCTGGCATCCCGGTGATCGCTTCGGGGGGAGTCAGGAACCTGGACGATCTGGCGGAACTGGACCAGGCGGCGCGGGCCGGCGGCGGAGTCGTGCTTGGCGCGATTACCGGACGTGCGCTATACGAAGGAACCCTGGAGTTTCGAGCCGCGCAAGCGCTATTTGATGCCTGACGGGCACGTCGACCAGGGCGCGTACCGGCACGAGCTGAAAGCCCCGCGATGCCAACGATGGCAACTCGCGTTCCAGCAAACTCAAGGTCTCATCGTGCGGATGACCGATCAGCACCGCAAATCCCTGGCGCCGCGCGAGGCGTAGCGCGCGATCGAACTCACGGGCGATCGCCCGGGGTTCTACCACGTGATCGAGAAACACGTCGCGCTTGACGCTGGGCACGCCCGCCGCCCGGGCACTTTCTCGTGCCACGGTTTCATGGGTAGTGCGGCTGTCGAGAAAGAACAGTCCATGGGCATGGACTTCTTCCATTATCCAGGCCATCGACCTGGGGCTGGTCGTGAGCAGGCTGCCGGTATGATTGCTGACGCCGATGGCGTGTGGCACCCGCGACAGCGACTTGCGCAGCGCTTTGCGGACCAGTGCGCGGTCCATTGTGGTCGTCAGCGTACCGGGTATCTGTCGGCGGTCGTGCTGCGCCTGCATCGGCTGATGCAGAATCACGTCTTTGCCCGCGTCCCGGGCCCGTGCCGCCAGTGCGGCAGCGTTGCGGGTGAACGGTAGCACCGCCAGGGTCACCGGCCCGGGCAGCGCGATCACCCGTGCGCCCGTGGTCAGTGAATAACCGATATCGTCGATGATGATCGCGATACGCGGCGCACGGGTATCCGCCTGCGCCGCAAAGGCGCAGGTCAGCAGGGCAACGGCGCACCAAAGGCCCGCGTTGCAAGCGGCTCTCGTCACGTGTGTCGTGTCGTCCTTCCCCGGTTCCTGCGCACCCAACGCGATCGTCGAGTCGCAGTTAGTCTCTTCTCAGGATACTGCGCGGTGCCGGGACGGTGCAATGCACCGGGTACAGATCAGTCAGCCGCGCGGGGTTTCCTTTAGCAGGCGGAGGGCCTCGGCGACGAGCAGATCGCTCGAGTCGTCGTCGTTGGGCTCGATCTCGATATCGGGCTGAATCCCGAGTTCCTGAATGGAGCGTCCACTCGGGGTGAAGTAGAGTGCCGTGGTCAGCTTGATTGCGCGGTTGTTGTCCAGCGGCACCACCGTCTGAACCGACCCTTTGCCGAAACTGGGGGTCCCCAGGACCAGTGCGCGGCCGTGGTCCTGCAAAGCGCCGGCGACGATTTCCGAGGCCGAAGCCGAGCCTCGGTTGATCAACACCGCCAAGGGTGCTCCGGCCAATCGATCGGCCCCCGCAGCGGTGTAGCGCAATGTCGACGATGGCTTGCGCCCCTCGGTGTAAACGATCAGTCCCTCCTCGAGAAAGGTGTCGGCCACGGCCACGGACGCCTGCAATACGCCGCCCGGATTGTTCCGCAGGTCCAGCACCAGACCCGATAGCGCCCGGTGTTTCTGAAGCTCGGCCAATGCGCTCTCGAGGTCGCGCCCGGTGCGGGTCTGGAACTGAGAGATGCGGACGTAACCGTAACCCGGTTCCAGTTCACGGCTGCGAACGCTGTTGACGCTGATTGTTCGCCGGGTAATGTCGAAGTCGAGTGTTTCTTCGGTTCCTTCGCGTCGGATGGCCAGCGTCACCGCACTACCTGGGTCGCCACGCAACAGGTTGACGACCTCGCTGAGCGTTTGCCCCTTTACTGGATCGTTGTTGACCCGGATCAGCATATCGCCGCTACGCAGGCCCGCTTGTTGGGCCGGACTGTCGTCAATGGGCGCGATCACGGTGACGCGGCTCTCGACCAGGCCCAGTTCAACACCAATTCCGACGAACCGGCCCGTGGTCTGCTCGGTGAGGATGGCGAGTTGGGCTTCGTCGAGAAACGTGGAGTGAGAGTCGAGTCCCCGCATGACGCCGCGCATCGCATTGTCGAACAGCTCCTCGTCGTTCACGGGCTCGATGTAGTCGTGCCGAATCGTCTCTATGAGGTGGGCGAAGTCTTTCATGTCGGCGTCTGGACCGTTCGTGCGCAGGTCGAGGTGGCGGTGGGCGGCCACCCCCAGGGTGATGCCGCCCACGATGCTCACGATTACTGCCAGTTGTGTGACGACGCGAGGTTGCACCTGTTGCTCCGTTCTAGTCGGTTCTACTCAATGCCATACAGTTCGGGTCAGCGCCGGGATAGCCAGCCCAGCGGATCGCGGGGGGTTCCGCTGGCACGGATTTCGAAGTACAGCCCGCTGTCCGGTTGACCGCCGCTGGTGCCGGCGGTGGCAATCGGTTCACCGCCCTCTACCCAGTCTCCGACGTTCTTGTACAGCACGTCCGTGTGTGCGTAAAGCGTCATGTAGCCACCGCCGTGGTCGACGATGGTCAGCAGACCGAAGCCACGTAGCCAGTCCGCGAACGCCACCCGTCCGCTATGGATTGCCCGAACCTCGCTGCCGTCCGCCGCCTCGATGAATACACCTTGCCACTTCAGCCGGCCGCCGGCCCGCTCCTTGCCGAATCGCTGGGTCACCCGGCCACGGACCGGCCACGGCAATGCGCCACGGCTGTTCACGAACGTGTCGCCGTCCAGCCGCTGGGCGCGGCGGGCCAGTTCCTCGACCAGTGATTCGAGGCGTGTCTGATCCGCGGCCAGCCGGGTACGTTGCGCTGCGCGGTCGTTCATTTCTGACGTCAGGCGACCGAGCAGCGCGCTGCGTTCCTGCTTGCGTTGGCCGAGGTCTTGGCGCCGCTCGTCGAGTTGCTTCTGCTGGGCCGCCAGGACCTGTTCGCTGTTGCGTGCCCGTTCCACGTTCACATCCAGCGCGGCCAGCGTTGCCTCATAACCGGCCAGGGATTCGGCCCGCGCGGCCGACAGGTAGCGGTGATAGCGCATCATCCGCGCGAATTCGTCGGGGCGTTCCTGGTTCAGCAGCGACTTGAAGAAGTCATCGCCGCTCAGATGGTAGGCGGAGGCCAGGTGCTCGGCAATGCGCTGGGCCTGCTCGCGCCTCACGGATTGCAACCGCGATTGTTCGGCGTTCAAGATTTCGAGCTCCGCACGACGCGTCTGCAGGTTGGTTTCGATGGTACGAATTCGAGCCGCCGTTGCCGCGACGTGCTGATCGGTATTGCGCAGTTCGCGCTGCCACGTGCGTTGGCGCCGTTCGGCATCGCTCATCCAGGCGTCGAGCGCGTTCAGACGGCGGGTGATTTCCTGCAACTCTTCGCGCGCATCGGTTGCGTGTTCCGCGGCTTGAAGCGGCGCCAGGATGCTCGTGATCAACAGCAGGCCGAGCCCACATTTCCAGTGCGCGCGCAGCCTGTGTCGGTCAGGCGCGGGCACGCACCACAACGCTCGGATCAATCAGCGGTCGTCCGGTCATCTCGGGCGGTACGGGTAGTCCCATCAGGCTGATCAGGGTCGGCACCACATCGGACAGCGAGCCGCCGCCCTGCAGTTCCACGGACTGGCCGCCGACGTACACCAGAGGTACCGGTTCGCTGGTATGGGCCGTGTGCGGCTGGCCCGATTGAACATCGTGCATCTTCTCGACGTTGCCGTGATCGGCGGTGATCAGGCATTCGGCGTCGTTGGCCGCGATGGCGGTAACGATGCGTCCCAGACACAGATCCAGCGTCTCCACTGCTTTGACGGCTGCGTCGAAGTCACCTGTGTGGCCCACCATGTCGGCGTTTGCGAAGTTGCAGATAATAGCGTCGTAGTTGCCGTCATCGATGGCAAGAACCAGCGCATCGGTCAACTCGACCGCGCTCATTTCCGGTTGCAGATCGTAGGTGGCAACCCGTGGGGATGGAATCAGGATACGTTCCTCGCCCGGAAACGGCTTCTCGCGACCGCCGCTGAAGAAGAACGTCACATGTGCGTACTTCTCGGTTTCAGCGATGCGCAGTTGGGTCTTGCCGAGCCTGGCCAGGTACTCGCCAAAGGTGTTGCTAAGAACCTCCGGTTGAAAGGCACAGTGGGTGTCGATGTCCTCGGCATAGCGGGTCAACGTGACGAAGTCGCTTAAGCGTGCCCGGGAGCGCCGGTCGAAGCCCTCGAACGAATCGTCAACGAACGCGCGGGTCAGTTGTCGGGCGCGGTCGGCACGAAAATTCATGAACACCACGGCGTCATCGTCTTCGATCCGCCGCGGCAGATCGTCGGGTGCATGAATGGCGGTGGGTTGTACGAACTCGTCGCCCTCGTCGCGTGCATACGCGTTCGCCAGCGCCCGGGCGCCGTCGCTTGCATGAAACGGCGCTTCGCCGCGCTGCAGCAGGTTGTAGGCACGCTCGATGCGATCCCAGTGCTGGTCCCGGTCCATCGCGTAGTAGCGTCCGACGATCGAAACGAGTTGGCCCGTGCCAAGTCGGGACAGGGTGGCAGCGACCCTTGTCAGAGATTGCGCTGCGCTGCGTGGTGGCGTATCCCGGCCGTCGAGAAAGGCGTGTACACAGATATCGCTGACCCCCTGCGCGTGTGCGCACTCGAGCAGCTTCAGGATCTGGTTTTCGTGACTGTGCACTCCACCGGGCGAGAGCAATCCAAGCACATGCAGCGCTCTCCCGGATTTCTTGAGCTTCTTGAACGTACGTCTGAGGGCTTTGTTGCGCTCGAATTCGCCGTTTGCGATGGCGCCATCGATTCGAGTCAGGTCCTGGTGGACAATCCGGCCGGCCCCGAGATTCATGTGCCCGACTTCCGAGTTGCCCATCTGGCCGTCCGGCAGACCGACGTCGCCACCGGATCCGGAAATCAGGGTGTGCGGTGCGTTGTCCCACAAGCGGTCCCAGGTCGGGGTGTGCGCCGCGGCGATCGCGTTGTGTTCTGGCGCCGGGTTGTGACCCCAGCCGTCCAACACGATCAGCAGGTGGGTTTTGCGGTGCACTGCGGGGATCGCCCTCGGGTTCTTGCGAGAATCGCGCATTCTAATGGCAATGACGATGGGCCACCACTCACCTGGCTGGTAGTGGCTCATGAGCCACTACCAGCGGATCGGCTTGCTGGCTGGTAGTGGCTCATGAGCCACTACCAGCGGATCGGCGTGTATAATGCGCGCTCCCCGAGACACCGACCACCCCGCAGCTCATGGACCAAGCCTTTGAATTCATAGGGAATAACGCGATTCTGGTGGGTACGTTCGCCGTGCTGCTGGCGCTGTTCATACGCAACGAAGCGAGTCGTGGGGGTCGCACGGCCACCGCTCAGGAGCTGATTAATCTGGTCAACCGCGAGCACGCGCTTGTGCTGGATGTGCGTGACGCACGCGAGTTTGCGGAGGGCCACATCGTCGATGCGCTGAACATTCCCCACGCGTCGGTGGCGAGCCGCTTGACGGAATTGGAAAAGCACAAAGGCCGGCCGGTGGCGATTGTCTGCAAGATGGGTCAGCACGCGGGCAGCGCGGGAACAATACTTCGCAAATCAGGCTTCGAACGGGTGCTGCGCCTTTCCGGCGGTATGGCCGAATGGCGCAATCAGAACCTGCCGGTTGTCAAAGGTCGCGATGCCAGGAAGTCGGGTAAGGGGAAGACCAAGCAGAACAAGAAGAAACGGCGGCAGCACGAAGACAATCAGGAGTGACTCAGAGGTGACTCAGAGGTGAAAGGTGGCTGACAACGCGGAGTTTGGATTGGAGCGGTTGTATCTGAAGGATGCGTCCTTCGAATCGCCGCGCTCGCCGGACGTGTTCGCGGAAGCATGGAAGCCCGAGGTACAGCTCGACATCAGCTCGCGTACCCGGGGGCTGCCCGATGACCGTTACGAGGTGGTGTTGACGGTGACTGTTCACGCCCGCAACCGTGAAGGCAACACCAGCCTCATCATCGAGGTCCAGCAGGCCGGCATCTTCAAGGTTGCCGGCCTGCCTCCCGATAAGCTCAAGCGGGTAACGGCCACGGTGTGCCCGAACCTGCTGTTTCCCTACGTCCGGGAGACCGTCGACAACATGGCGGTGCGCGGCGGATTTCCCGCGTTGATGCTCGCGCCCGTGAATTTCGAGTTGCTGTTCGACGAGGCGCTGAAGCAACAGGCGAATAGGGACGCAGCAGCGTCCAAGGACGCAACCGAACCGGCTGAAGAACCTCCCGTACAGCATTAGTGCCCTGCGGCTACTCCAGGCCGCCGAACTCCAACTGACGCATTGCTTCGTACAATCCGATTGCCACCGCGTTCGCAAGGTTCAGGCTGCGCGATTCTGGTTGCATGGGGATTCTCAGACACTGATCTGGGCCTAGTGCCTCGAGCAGCGAGGCCGGCAGTCCGCGGGTCTCGGGCCCGAACAGCAAACCATCGCCTGGCGCGAAGCGAACGTCGCAGTGGCGTCGACTCCCCTTGGTGGTGAACGCGTAGATGCGCTGGATTCCGGCCGCCAGCCGCGCCTGATCCAGATCGTCGTGCTGGCGAACGTCTGCCCAGTGCCGGTAGTCGAGGCCGGCGCGTTTCAGGCGCGTATCGTCCAGCTCGAACCCGAGCGGGCCGATCAGATGCAACGTTGCGCCGCTGTTTGCGCACAAGCGCATCACGTTGCCGGTGTTCGGCGGGATCTGCGGCTCGAACAGCATCACGTGCAGCATGGCTCAGGCGTCGCTGTCCGGGGGCAGACCGAGTTCCTTGATCTTGCGCGTCAAGGTGTTGCGCCCCCACCCCAGCAGTTCCGAGGCGTCGCGCCTGCGTCCGCCGGTGTGTGCGAGGGCGGCATCGATCATGACGCGTTCGAAGCGAGGCAACGCGATGTCCAGCAATGGCGCATCGACGCCTGGTTGATGAACCGCCAGTTGCTCGCTCGCCCAACGAGCGAGGGCGGCATCCCAGTCACTGCTGGCGGTCCCTGCGTTTTTCGCGTCGCGAAGTTCGGCCGGCAGATCGGCGACGTGAATCTCGCGCCCGGGGGCCATCACCGTCAGCCAGCGGCAGGTGTTTTCCAGTTGGCGGACGTTGCCCGGCCAAGGCAGGGCCGAGAGATACTGCTCGGTCTCCGCGTGCAGCGTTTTGACTTCTCCACCGAGTTCCTCAGCGGCTTCTGCGAGAAAGTGGCGCGCCAGCAATCCGATATCCACACTGCGATCCGTGAGCCGAGGCAGGTGGACCCGGATCACGTTGAGCCGATGGTAGAGGTCCTCCCGAAACGTGCCGGTGGCAACCAGTTCTTCAAGGTTCTGGTGGGTGGCGGCGATGATTCGCACGTCGACGTGCACGGGCTCACGCCCGCCGATTCGATAAAACGTACCATCGGCAAGCACGCGCAACAGACGGGTCTGGGTGTCGGCCGGCATATCGCCGATCTCGTCGAGAAACAGGGTGCCGCCATCGGCCTGTTCGAACCGGCCGATGCGTTTCTGGGTGGCGCCCGTGAAGGCGCCTTTTTCATGACCGAACAGCTCGGCCTCAACCAGGTCCTTCGGGATCGCGGCCATGTTCAACGTGATGCACGGCGCACTGGCGCGGGGGCTGTGCCGATGCAACGCGCGTGCGACCAGTTCCTTGCCGGTGCCGGATTCACCGTTGATCAGGACGGTAATGTTCGAATGTGACAATCGTCCGATCGCCCGAAAGACTTCCTGCATCGCCGGCGCGTGGCCGATGATCTCGGTGGGCGGTGCGACCGCATCGGGGGGGGCCGGCTCGCGGGTCTGTTCGCGGGCGTGCAAGACGGCCCGCTTGACCATCGCGACCGCATCATCCACGTCGAAGGGTTTCGGTAGATAGTCGAAGGCGCCGCTCTGGTAGGAACTGACGGCGCTCTCCAGATCGGAGTAGGCGGTCATGATGATGATCGGCAGGCTCGGGTGCTGCTCGTGCACCTTGTGCAGCAGGTCGATGCCATCCGTCCCGGGCATCCGAATATCGCTGATGATCGCGTCCGGCTGTTCGTGAGTCAGGCGGGCGAGCAGATCGTCGCCGGTTTCGAAGCTGATCGGGTCGATGCCTTCCTGTTCCAGCGCCCGCTCCAGCACCCAGCGGATGGATCGATCGTCGTCCACGACCCAGACTCTTCCGTCGCTCCCGTTCATGGCGTGACTCCGTTGCTGTGGTTGTCCGTGGCTGCGGATCCGGGCTGATTCAAAGGGAGGATCACGGAAAAGGTGGTCCGGCCCGGTTGCGAGGCCGCCTTGATCAAACCGTGGTGCTGGTTGACGATATTCTGGGTGATGGACAGCCCGAGGCCAGAGCCATTGGGGCGTCCGCTGATCATCGGGTAGTAGATTCGTTCGATCAGCGCTTCGGGAATTCCGGATCCGTTGTCGGTGATGTCGATCTGCACGACCAGGCGATGACGGCACGCCCCGATGGTGAACTGGCGGATGATCCGGGTGCGCAGCGTCAAGGTCGGTTCGTCGACGTCTTCCATGGCTTGTTGGGCGTTGCGGACCACATTCAGCAACGCCTGTATGAGTTGGTCGAGGTCGCCTTCGATCTCCGGCAGGCTCGGGTCGTAGTCGCGTTCGATCCTGATCCGGCCGGGCTGTTCGGCTTCGATCAGCTGAATCAGGTGTTCCAGCACGTGATGCACATTGATGCGGATGAGTTGGGGCAACCGGTTGGGTCCAAGCATGCGATCGACGAGATTCCGTAGCCGGTCGGCCTCTTCGATGATGATTCGGGTGTAGTCGCGTTGCCGCTCGGTGGTCAGTTCGCGATCCAGCAACTGCGCCGCGCCGCGAATGCCACCCAGGGGATTTTTGATTTCGTGGGCGAGACCCCGCACCAATTTCTGCGTGGTTTCCTGGATGTCGACCTGATGGTCGTCGCGATTGATGCCCAGCAGCCGGTCCAGGGGTTGAATTTCAATCAGCAGTTCGTTCGGCACGCGGTCCAGAATCGGCGAAACCGTATAGTCCACGTGGAGTTCGGCGCCGGAAACCGTCCGCACCCGCGCGCCGCGTTTGGTGAACGCCTGACCACCAGCGAGGACTGCGGCCAGTACCTCCGGTGGGGTGCCGGCATCGTTCAACGCCACCTGGACTGGCTCCCCCAGCAGTTGCTGGTGACTGGCCTGCAGCAGCGCTTCTGCGGCCTGATTCAGGTAACTGATCTTCAGATCTGCATTCAGAATCAGAACTCCGCAGGTCTGATGATCGAGAATGTCGTATGGCGCCTTCATCTTCTGGGGCACTCGATTCGCGCGCAGTGCGCATCGAAACAGGGCGTTGCAAGTATCGAACCAACCGTAGGGCTACGCGGCCCATTTTCTAAGTGAACGTTTACTTACATTTGGGAACCCTGCATCCCTGCTCACGTGGGTCCGATCCGGAGGTCTTGCTGAGACGGGCACAATGGATACGTGCACCAAAATAGTGCATCGCGGGGAAGATATCAACCTGTGATCAGGCTGGAGTGGGTCTGGGGACAATGACCCGCTGTAGATGAAACCTGGAGGTCGACGCTTCTGCGGCGACCCTACCGGCACCGTCGATCACGCGTACGCCGATGGTATGGGTTCCGCGGTCGACGTTTTCGAGTTGGAACGACGAGCCTCGCGCGGGTACCGGCGATTCGTCACCATCCATGTACAGCACCAGTCGGTCACCCGCGCGCAGGGGCGGAACAAGCGCTACGGCCACCGTCACGTTGCCGGCGTTTTCCCGTACGGTTGCGTCGTTTGCGGGCGCAACGATCGTCAGGCTTTCGTAGTGCGCGACCTCGGGTACGTCGGCTTCGGGAGGCGGGGCGGTCGCCGCGGGTGTGGGTACACTGAAGGTATTGACCGGATTGATGGTCACCGATTCGCTGGCCTGGTTCCCCGGCGGAGGAATATCAGTGAACACGACATTGCCGTGCTCGTCGACCGTCCTGAATATCTCGGCGGACGCCGTTACGGTACCCAGTGCTCCAAGCAGCAACGCTGCGAACCAGAACTTGGCGTTCATGGACATGCTCCAATGAAACGAAGGGCCAATATGCTTTGTTTAGACCACAAAAAGAACCCCCGGTTTCCGGCGAAACCGGGGGTTTTTTGTAGGCCGAATGTCAGAGGCTGTAGTACATCTCGAATTCGGCAGGATGGGTCGTGGCGTTCAGGTAATCCACTTCTTCCTGCTTCAGCGCGAGATAGCCGTCGATCAGGCTATTGGAGAACACGCCTCCGGCGTTCAGGAAGTCGCGGTCGGCATCGAGCGCTGCCAGTGACGTCTCCAGGGACGGTGACACGGTGGGAACGCCTTCCAGTTCCTCGGCCGACAGGTCGTACATGTCTTTGTCCAGAGGGTCGCCGGGATGGATCTTGTTCTGGATCCCGTCGAGGCCGGCCATCAACATCGACGCGAAGGTCAGATAGGGGTTGCCGGCGCTGTCCGGAAAGCGAACTTCGACCCGATAAGCCTTCGGGTTGCCTCCCTGGATGTAAGGAACTCGCACGCCGGCTGATCGGTTACGCGCCGAGTAGGCCAGCAGCGTCGGTGCTTCGAATCCCGGAATCAGACGCTTGTATGAGTTGGTGCTGGCGTTGGAAAACGCATTGATCGCACGGGCGTGCTTCATGATGCCGCCGACGTAGTACAACGCCGTCTCGGACAAGCCCGCGTAGGCATCGCCGTGGAACACGTTCTCACCGCCTGCAAAAATCGATTGGTGCACGTGCATCCCGCTGCCGTTGTCGCCGACCAGGGGCTTGGGCATGAATGTTGCCGTTTTGCCATACGCATGGGCCACGTTCTGCACGACGTACTTGTAGATCTGTACCTCATCGGCCTTGCGCACCAGGGTATTGAACAGCACGCCAATCTCACCCTGTCCCGCGGTACCCACCTCGTGGTGATGTACTTCGATGGTCAGACCCATGGCGGCCATGGTGGTGCACATCGCGCTACGCAGGTCCATGGCGGAGTCGACGGGCGGCACCGGAAAATAGCCGCCCTTGATGCGCGGCCGGTGGCCGATGTTGCCGCCTTCGAACTCGGCGTGCGACTCCCAGGCGGCTTCTTCGGCGGAGATCGCGTAGGACGAGCCTTCCATCGACACCTTCCAGCGCACGTCGTCGAACACGAAAAACTCGTTTTCAGGACCGAAATAGGCGGCATCGCCAATGCCGGTGGACTTCAGATACGCCTCAGCGAGTTTGGCGACGGACCGGGGATCGCGGTCGTAGGGCTGCATGGTGCTGGGTTCGACGATGTCACAGCGCAGATTGACCGTGGTCTCGTCACGGAACGGATCGAGCACCGGCGTCGTATCGTCGAGCATCAGGATCATGTCGGAATCGTCGATCGGCTTCCAGCCGGCGATCGAGGAGCCGTCGAACATGATGCCGTCTTCGAAACTGTCCGAATCGATGCGGCTCGCGGGAACGGTGGTGTGCTGCTCCTTGCCGCGCGGATCGGTAAAACGCAGGTCGACCCAAGCTGCGTCGTTGTCTTTGATCATTTTTACGGTGTTTTCTGACATCGGTGGTACCGCTCCAAAATCGGTTGATTGGCCAAAGACCGCCCTATCCCCCAGGACGGGAAATGCTTAGGTGAGACTCTTCGTTACTCTTTCGCAGAGTAAGGCAAATAGTGTGCCAGTGCCAAGTTGCATTGATCTGGGGCTGTCCCGGGTCCAAGACGCTGCGGTCTGCACCTTCGGCATGCGTCGAAGTCCAGTACGCCCCTTTATGGTGCGCATACGCGCAGGCGGATGCGGATCTCGTTGTTGGTTTCGGATGTCTCCAGCAGCTCATGGCCGTGGACCCGACACCAGCTGGGAATGTCATGCAGTACGCCGGGATCGGTCGCGACGATTTCCAGGACGTCGCCTGCGGCAAGCTCACGCACCCTGTCCTGGGTGCGGATCACCGGAATCGGGCACAACATTCCCCGGGTATCGAGCTGCGCCTCAGACATGCCAGCGCTCTGGAATTTCTTGCGGGGCGTAAGGCGTCACCGTCAGTACTTCGGAGACGCCGTTGGGATGGTGCACGCTCATCGTAACTTCTGCGGCATCGCGGCCCTGACTGTAACGGGCCGCAATACGCGCCGCCTGTTCGATGTCAGCGGCGTTCGGGGCGCCATCGATAAGGGTCAGCGGACCGCGGTGGCTTTCGCAGCGCAGGTGCGCGAACTGCTTGCGATAGCCCTCGAGATAGTTGTTCTCACCTTCTTCCCGGCCGACAATCAACTTGTAGGTCTCGGAGGGGCGGATATGCCGGCCGACCTTCAACAGCATGATGTCGTCGAGTTCGTAGTCTCTCTTACCCCGGGCAGACCACAGATCCGCCAACTTGGCGGAATAGCTCTTGTCCGTCAGGAAGCAGCAGCCGCCCGCGGGTTGGGCGTAGTCGGTCAGCCCGAACTGCTCGGCGAGCGCCATCTGCGGTTTGCGGTTGCGGCCGTGAAAACCGTACAAGGCATCGCGATCCACCCAGCCCTCGCGCTCGGGCAGGGTCTCGGGCAGATGTTGTGCACATAAGGGGCGCAGCAATCGGTCGTGCGCGCCGGATTCGCGCGCGATCAGCGGCATGGTCTCTTTGCGCTGGGATTTCGGGCGTTGACCGATCACTTCACCGGTGATGATGAAATCGAAGCCGTTCTCCTCCATGAAGCCCCAGGCCTGGGCCTTGTTGACCATGAAGATCTTGCAGTCCAGACACGGATTCAGATGCTGACCGTAGCCGTAGCGGGGGTTCAGGACGATGTCTTTGTATTCTTCCGAGACGTCGATGATGTTGAGCTTGATGCCGAGTTGCTCAGCGACCCACAGCGCGTTGTTGCGCTTAGGCTTGGCGCGGTCCTTGGCCCGAATCGCGTGGGTGTGCCCCTCTACGCAGAAGCCCGTGTAGAAGTTCAGCCCTTGGACCTCGATCCCTTGCTCCTGGATCACCTTCGCGGCCAGCATGGAGTCCAGCCCGCCCGAGATCAGCGCCACGGCACGGCGGGGCCGGTCAGGGTTGGAGATCGCTTTGCTTTGGGCGGTCATGGCGTGGACGTCGCGGTCGGGGCGGCGAGTCTAACACCCGGCCGTCCCAAATAAACGCGGGAAGCTGAGCGGATTCCAGCGGCTACGCCGGCAAGCATCCAGCAGCGTGACGCGCAATTACCTGCCGGAGTAAGTCGCGTAAACTAGCAGCCTGGCCGGCTCGCGACGAAAAGGGTTATCAGAAATAAGGGGAGGCGCTAAAGCGCCTCTCTTTGTGTTAGCGAGCCGAATTCCGAACTGAAGAGGATGCGAGATAAATTGCGAAATTTGGCCAAAGAACCCCTCATCCAGTTCCTGCTCATCGGGGCGTGCATCTACGGCGCATATGCCTGGTTTGGCACCCCGGACGAAGACGTCACCGACAACACCATCATCGTCGATGCAGCCCGGATAGATTCGTTTATCGGCCAGTGGCAACGGCGTTGGAATCGCCCGCCGACCCGCCGGGAACTCGACGGCGTGATCAATGCGTTTGTCCGCGAGGACATTCTCTACCGGGCAGCGCTCGCCATGGGACTGGATCAGGATGATCCCATCACCCGGCGGCGCATGGCCCAGAAGCTGGAATTCCTGACCAACGATATCGCGCTGTTCAAGGAGCCGGTGCCCGGCGAGCTCGAGCGGTATTTCGAGGACAATCAGGCGCGTTACCGCGACCCCGACCTGATCACCTTCAGCCAGGTGTTTTTCGACCCCGACGCGCGCGAAGACGCTACGCTGGACGATGCGGCTGAAATGCTGGCGCAACTGCAGGTAGTCGGAGAGCCCGACCCGGCAACACTCACTGCCGGCGACCGATTCATGCTGCAGAATTACTTCTCGGCGGCTTCCGAACTGGAGGTCCGTCGCCAGTTGGGTACGGGTTTCACAGAAGCCGTCATGCAGCTCGAGCCAGGACGGTGGCACGGTCCCGTGCTGTCCGGCTTCGGCGTACACCTGGTCTATGTTTACCAGCTTGCCGTAGCACCAGCGCCTGAGTTCGAGGACGTCCAGCAGCAGGTGCTCGAAAACTGGCAGTCCGAGCAGCAGGAGGATTTCAACGAGACGTTTTTCGAAAGCCTCAAGAGCCGTTACGAGATCGTGATCGCGGAGCCGCCGGCCGGGGCGGTGCTCGAGATCTCTTCGGATTCGGGTGCACAAGGACCAGCGGCCAATCCTGCGTCATGAAAACCAGACGAGCGGTTGGGTTGTTATTTGGCCTGCTCGTGGCTGCCCCGAGCGTGTTCGCGGACGAGATCCGCCCGGCGCTGCTGGAGATTAACGAACGGGACGGGGGCTGGGTCGAGGTGACCTGGAAAGTACCGATGCGCGGCAATCAGGTCGAGGACCTCACGCCCGTTCTTCCCGAGTTTCTCGAGCCGCTAGGTGCCGGTTCCGGCCAACGGGTGCCAGGCGCCTGGCTCGAATACCGCACCTACCGCAATGCGGGACAAACCCTGACGGGCGCAACGCTGCGCATCGATGGGCTCGCTGCGCTGCCGACGGACGTGCTGATACGGGTCTCGTTGCAGGACGGCACGCAACACTCGGCGGTTCTGCGTTCGGGCAATGAATCCTTCACCATTCCGGAACAGGCCACCCGGGTCCAGTTGGCCGTTTCGTACTGGCAGATCGGCACCATCCACATTCTGGAAGGGTTCGATCACCTGCTGTTTTTACTGACCCTGTTGTTGATCGTTACCGGCCTCTGGCCACTCCTTAAAACCGTTACCGCGTTCACTGTGGCCCACAGCCTGACGCTGGCACTGGCGACGCTCGGTATCGTGAACTTCCCGTCGGCCCCCACCGAGGCCGTGATTTCGCTCAGTATCATGCTGCTGGCGGTTGAAGCCGTGCGCAAAAGTTCCGGGGAGACAACTCTCAGCGAGCGCTTCCCGTGGTTGATCGCCTTCACCTTTGGACTGGTGCACGGGCTCGGCTTTGCGGGGGCATTGTCCGAAATCGGGGTCCCGCAGAACGAAGTACCGCTGGCGCTGTTGATGTTCAACGTGGGCGTCGAGACGGGCCAGGTGATGTTTGTGGTTGCCGTATCGGTGCTGCTCGCAGGTCTGCACAAGCTGCATAGTCGTTCCGGACTGCTGATGGCCCGAACGACTCCGTATGCCATTGGCGGCGTCGCCGCGTTCTGGACGCTGCAACGGATCAACGCGTTTCTGTAGACGCGATCGGGAGTGAGCGCGCAGCGGCGACCGCAAGAGGGGCAAGACCCCTGAGTGCGGTGTCAAGTTTGGTATGGTCTGGCTATTCCTGGGGCTGACGGCAGGCGACAGTCCTGGGGTGACGCGGCAGGTGGCGCGCAATGCGTTGCTGCTGACGTTCGCCCTGATCGTGATCTTCTGCGTGCTCGGTAGGTTTATCTTCGAGATGTTCGGAATCACCTTGCCGGCGTTTCGCATCACCGGCGGCATTCTGGTTGCCCTGATCGGTTACAACATGCTGCACGGTGAGCAGTCCAAAGTGCAGAACCCGACGGCTGAGGACGCATCGGACACTCTGCAGACGCAGCTCTCGGTCGCGGTGAGCCCGTTGGCGGTGCCTATTCTCGCGGGGCCGGGTACCATTGCGACCGCGATGAACTTCGCTGCCGCCGGCGGCGACTACGAACTCGCAATCACCGCGTTGGCATTTGCCGTGTTGTGCGTCATTACTTACTTCTGCTTCGTCTTCGGCCAGGGTATGGTCCGCTTTCTCGGCCAGAGCGGGCTGAATGTGGTCACGCGGATGATGGGCCTGATCCTGGCGGTGATCGGGGTCCAGATGCTGATCGAAGGGATCAAGGGTGCGTTCATCGGATAAACCCGGGCAGGCGCACGTGCGTGAACGCACTCCGCAAGAAATGGAATTCGCTGATGAGAAAGCTCCTGCTGGTGCTGCTGATCTTACCGTTGCTTCTGCTGGCGGTATCGATCGGTTTCGTCCTGCTGGTTGATCCGAACGATTACCGCGAAGAGCTGGAAGGAATCGGCAGCGACCTGTTGGGCCGCAAACTCGTGATCCGCGGGGCGATGAAGATCGTACCCGGGCTGGTGCCCGGGTTGAGCATGGCTGACGTGACGGTGGGCAATCCGGATTGGGCGCACGACCCTTACCTTGCGAAGCTGGAACAGATCGAGGGTCGAATCGAGCTGCTGCAGGCGCTGCGTGGCAATCTGGAGTTGGCACACCTGACGGTGTCCGGGGGTGAGATCTTTCTCGAAGACCGGCCGGACGGGACCGACAACTACACGTTTGCCGAGAGTGGTGCGGGTACCGACGAAACCGACATCGGCGATCGTGTGCCGCGCCTGCGTCTGAGGGACATCACCATCAGCCACCGCGCGGCGAGCGAACTCAGCTGGGGAATCCAGGTCGATTCGGCGGTATTCGACAAGTCCCCTGACAATTCGCGGCGGATTACGGCGGACGGGATCTTCGCGGGGGTCCCGATCAGCATGGAGGGAACGCGCGGAATCCAGGCGGGCTCTCCCTGGCAGTGGGTCGCCCGGATCAAGGATGACGCGGAACTGCGTGCCACAGGCCGTATTAGGGATCTTTACACTACAAACGGATTGCCGGTAACCGCCAGCGGGCCGGATGTCGGAGCGCTGTCTGCGCGCTTCGGATTGACCGTGCCGGTCAGTGACGGGTTTGAGCTGAAGGGCAACCTGCGGCTGCATGGGGATACATACGCCCTGGACTCCATCGAGGGGACGGTAGCCAAGACCGATGTGAAAGGCGAACTGAGTGTGGTGAACGGGGCGTCAGCGCCTCGGATCGATGCCACGTTTGCGTCGCAGACGCTCGAGTTCACGGGCGCCTGGCTTGGGGATTCCTCCGGGTCCAAGATCATCCCCGAGTTTTCCGTGCCCGTGGAGGCGCTGCGGGCGATCGACCTGGATATCGACTATCGGGCGTCGCAGATCATCTCCGAGCACGGGGCGCTGACGGACCTGAAATTGAAGCTGAGCCTGGTTGCGGGGCGCTTGAACATCTCGGAGATTTCGGCGACGGATTCGAGCGGCGCGTCGTTGCATGGTCAGTTCGAACTCGATGCGAGCGGCGCCACACCGAACATGACCGCGCGGCTGGACGCCGATTCGTTCGACCTGGGGTTGTTGTTGAAAACCCTGGGCTGGTTCGATGGCATCCAGGAGCAAATCGACATCGATTTGAAGCTGGCCGCGAGCGGTCACGACCGGGCAAGTGTGTTGAGCGGCCTGACCGGGCGGTTGGTGATCGTCAGCGGTGGTGGGAGTATTGACAGCAAAAACTTCGACCTGTGGGCGGCGGATCTCGTCACCACGATGCTGTCGCCCAAGTGGCGCGGAGAAGACAACACCACCATCGAATGTGGTGTGGTGGGCCTGGAGGTCAAGCAGGGCGTTGCGACGGTCGAACATCTCCTGGTTGATACCGAGCGGATTACGATCGGCGGGAGTGGGAGTGTCAACCTCATCGAGGAGACCTTCGACCTGGTGCTCGCTCCCCAACCGAAAAAGGCCAGCCTCGTCTCGCTGGCACGGCCGGTCAGGATCGCAGGGCCCTGGTCCGCGCCGGATGTTGCGACCATCAAAGTGCCGACATTCAGACGCATGGCCAAAATGGGAACCCTTGCAGTCCTGAACCCGGTGTTTCTCGTGGCGTCATTCAGCCATACCGGCCAGATCGACAAGAACGCGTGCATCGAGGCGGTTAAAGCGGTGCAGGAAGCTTTCGAGTAAAACCGTCGCGCTGTGGCAGCTCGTAGCGGAGCCGGTCGTTGACGGCCTCGGTCTGTTCGTCCGGTTCGCTTTGCGTTCAGCGGACATAGTCTGTATGTTGCGCGCTCCCGCGCGTGGGGTGGCCTGTCTGACACGAGGCCGTACCCACACTTGGACCGATCCCGGATACCGCCCCATGGACGCCAAACACTTAAGAAACATCGCCATTGTCGCGCACGTCGACCATGGCAAGACCACGCTGGTTGATTGTCTGCTGAAGCAAACCGGGACGCTGGGTGATCGAGGCAACGCGGTCGAGCGAGTGCTCGACAGCAACGATCAGGAGCGCGAGCGCGGTATTACGATACTGTCGAAGTGCACCGCGGTGCGCTACCGGGATCATCGGATCAACATCGTCGACACCCCCGGCCACGCCGATTTCGGTGGTGAAGTAGAGCGCATCCTGTCAATGGTCGACTCGGTGCTGCTGCTGGTGGACGCGGTCGACGGACCGATGCCGCAGACCCGCTTCGTGACCAGCAAGGCCTTTGCCCAGGGCCTGAATCCCATCGTCGTGATCAACAAGATCGATCGGCCGGGCGCCCGCCCGCATCAGGTGGTGGACGAGGTGTTCGATCTGTTTGACGCGTTGGGTGCGACCGAGGAGCAACTCGATTTTCCGATCGTGTTCAGCTGCGCGACCGAAGGCACCTCGAGTCTCGACCCGGAAGCTGTGCAAGGCGATATGACCACCCTGCTCGACACGATCATCGCCAAGGTTCCCGCGCCTGACGTCGACGTCGATGGACCGTTCCAACTGCAGATCAGTGCGCTCGACTACTCGAGCTATGTCGGTGTCATCGGCATCGGTCGAATCAATCGAGGGCAGATAGCGACCAATACGCCAGTGGTGGTCATGGATCATGAGGGTAATCGACGCAATGCGCGCGTGCTCGCGCTATTGGGTCATCATGGCCTGGAGCGGATTGAACTCCCCGAGGCGGTTGCCGGCGACATCGTCTGCGTAACCGGGGTCGACGGAATCGGGATATCCGATACGTTGTGTTCCCCGGAAGCGCCCGAGGCCTTGCCCGCGCTGGCGATCGACGAGCCCACCGTGCGGATGAGTTTTTGCGTCAATACCTCGCCCTACGCGGGCGTCGATGGAAAGTATCTGACCAGCCGGCAGCTGCGCGAACGGCTGTTCAGGGAAGCCTCCTACAATGTAGCGTTGAGGGTGGAGGAAACCGTGGATCCGGACGTGTTCAACGTGTCCGGCCGGGGTGAGTTGCACCTTGCCGTGCTGATCGAAACGATGCGTCGGGAAGGGTACGAGATGGCCGTTTCGAGGCCGCAGGTCATTACCCGTGAGGAGGATGGCGTCACCCTCGAACCCTTCGAGGAGCTGACGATTGATATTGAAACAGGTCACCAGGGCAAGGTGATGGAGGCGCTGGGCGAACGCCGCGCAGAGCTTGTGAATATGGAGGTCGGGGGCGATGGCCGAAACCGGCTGAGCTATCGGATTGCGTCCCGGGCGCTGATGGGCTTTCGACCACAGTTTCTGTCCATGACCAACGGTACCGGCATCATGTCCTATGGACCGGCCGGGCACGCCAAGGCGGTGCCGGGTGGGCTGGGCGAACGCAGTAACGGCGTGTTGGTGTCGATGGTCGAAGGTAAGGCGGTGGGCTACGCATTGTTCAATCTGCAGAATCGCGGGCGTCTGTTCGTGGGTCCCAATGATCCCGTTTACGAGGGCATGGTCATCGGGATCAACAGCCGTGATTCGGACCTGGTAGTGAACCCGACGAAAGAGAAGAAGCTCACCAATGTCCGCGCTGCTGGAACCGATGAGAACATCCTGTTGAGCTCGCCGATTCGAATGAGCCTCGAGCAATCCCTCGAATTCATCAATCTCGACGAGCTGGTTGAGATCACACCGAAAGCGATTCGCATTCGTAAGCGCCAGTTGCGCGAGCACGAACGCCGCCGCACGGCGCGCGCCGGTTGAAGGCGCTGCTGCAGCGGGTTACCGAGGCGGCGGTAGCGGTTGCGGGCAAACAGTTAGCATCGATCGGCCCGGGACTGCTGGTTTTCGTCGGCGTGTCGCCTGCGGATGATGCGGAGGCTGCGCGTTGGCTGGCGGACAAGACGCTGCGCTTGAGAGTCTTTCCCGACGCGCACAAGCCGATGAATCGGGACGTAATGGGGGTGGGCGGCGAGATTCTCGTGATCTCGCAGTTCACGCTTACCGCGGACACCCGTCGTGGCCGTCGACCCAGCTTCACCGGTGTAGCGCCCCCCGAACAAGCGCAGCGGTTGTACCAGACGTACCTCGAATCGCTGAGAACAACCTACGATGCGGTGTCCGAGGGACAGTTTGGTGCGGACATGCAGGTCAGTCTAGTCAACGATGGCCCGGTGACGTTCCTGCTCGAAAGCCCGTTCGGGGACCGTTAAGCTGCTCGGAACAGGGAGTTGTCATGCGGAATTTCCTAGTCGCACTCATAGGTACCGCTGGCCTCCTGTTGTCTGCCTGCGGTGGTGGTGGTGGCGGCGGCGGGGTACCAAGCAGCAATGCCAACCTCGCCAGCCTGACCCTCAGCGCCGGTTCGTTGGTTCCGGGTTTCGCATCCGCAACGACCGTCTACACGGTGACGGTCCGCTTCAGCGTCGCCGACGAGACCACGGTGACACCGACGGCCGTTGATCCCGGCGCTACGATTCAAGTCGATGGCGTGGCGGTGGCCTCCGGATCGGCCAGCGCGCCAATCGTGCTGATCGTGGGGATCACCGACATCGAGATCGTGGTGAGGGCTGCGGATGGCACGGTGAAGACCTACCAGGTAGCAGTGACCCGCGATCCGGAAGCCAGCAACGCGGATCTGGACGCGCTTGCGCTCAACCTGACAACCCTGGATCAAGCCTTTCAGAGCATTCTGCTGAACTACACCGCCAGCACCGGATTTCTTGGAGCGTCGACCCGTGCGGATGCGGTGACTAGCGATGAGTTAGCCGTGATCGACATTGAAGGGTCCGTCGTGGAGTCGGGCGAACCCAGCGACCCTCTGCCGCTCAGCGCAGCGGCGGACACCCAGATCGAGGTTCGCGTCACCGCGGAGGACTTGATTACCCAGAAGAGTTACCAGGTGACCGTCAGCCGGGCTGCCGCCGTGGCGTTCGCCCAGCGGGTCTACGCCAAGGCCTCCAATACCGACCAGGACGATCTGTTCGGCTCTGCCGTGGCGCTGTCCGGCGATACTCTCGTGGTGGGCGCGCCCGGTGAGGCGAGCAACGCCACGGGAGTTGACGGCAATCAGAACGACGACAGTCTGCTCGACGCCGGGGCAGTCTACGTGTTCGTTCGGGACGGCGGTGGCGTGTGGACGCAGCAGGCCTATCTGAAGGCGTCGAATACCGATTCCGATGATCTGTTCGGCAGCATCGTGGCGATCTCCGGCGACACCGTCGCAATTGGTGCACCCGGGGAGGCGAGTCTGGACGGCGCTGATCAGGGTGACGATAGTGGCAGCGATGTGGGCGCCGTGTACATATTCGTCCGCAGCGGCACGGCCTGGACCCAGCAGGCCTACCTGAAAGCGTCCAATCTGGACACCGGTGATCTGTTCTCTGACGTGAGTCTGGACGACGACGTTCTGGTGGTGGGCGCACGCGGCGAGGGCAGCGGCGCGACCGGCATCGATAGCGATCAGATCGACGATTCGGCGCCTGGCGCGGGTGCGGCTTATGTGTTCGAACGGGACGCTGGCGGGGTCTGGTCGCAGACCACCTACCTCAAGGCGTCCAACGCTGAAGCCGGAGACGCGTTCGGGCGCGTTGCCTTGAGCGGCGCCAGCCTTGCCGTGGGAGCGGTCGGCGAAAACAGTGACAGTACCGGGATCGGTGGCAGTCAATCGGACAACAGTCAGGTCGACGCCGGCGCGACGTATCTGTTCGTGCGTGGCGCAGGCGGCAACTGGGCTCAGCAAGCGTACATCAAGGCATCGAACACCGACGCTGGAGACGGCTTCGGCCGCGTGGCGCTGGAAGGTGATCTGCTTGTGGTCGGCGCGCCTGGCGAGAACAGCAATGCAACGGGCATCGGCGGCGACGAGGACGATGACAGTTTTGCCGACGCGGGGGCCGTGTATCTGTTCGTGCGGGTGGGATCGACCTGGTCACAGGCGGCTTACGTGAAGGCCTCGAACGCTGATCCTGGGGATAGCTTTGGCACCGGGGTCTCGTTGTGGGAGTCAATTCTCGCGGTCGGTGCGCCCGGTGAGCAGAGCAACGCGACCGGGATCGGGGGGAACGAACTCGACGATTCGCTGACCGCAGCCGGCGCGGTCTATGTGTTCGAAAACACCCCGGGCGGCTTGACGCAGCAGTTGTACGTCAAAGCTTCGAATACGGCCGCCGATGACCTTTTCGGGTCGGCGCCGGTCGTGGATCGGGATCTGCTGGTCGTTGGCGCCTTGGGCGAAGGCAGCAATGCGACGGGGATTGGTGGGAGTGAGATCGACGACAGCACACCGCGCGCCGGTGCGTCGTACCTCTTTGATTGACAGCGACTAAGAGGCGTCGTCCGGCTCTTCATGACGCTCGGTGAAACGCGCGAGAATGACCCCCACCTCGAACAACAGCCAGGTCGGTAACGCCAGCAGAACCTGAGAGATGATATCGGGCGGGGTGAGCAACATCCCGACCACGAAGCATCCAACGACAATGTAGGGCCGCTTGCGCGCCAGACTGTCCGCGGTCGTCAACCCGGACCACACCAGCAGTAGCGTGGCGATGGGAATTTCGAACGCCAGCCCGAAGGCGAAGAACATCTTGATGACGAAGTCGAGGTAGCGATTGATGTCGGTCATCATCGTTACGCCCACCGGCGTCACGGACGCGAAGAACTGAAACATCAACGGAAACACCAGAACGTAGGCGAATACCATGCCGGCGTAGAACAGGATGATGCTCGAAGCCAGCATCGGCAGCGCAAAACGCTTCTCTCGCAGATACAGTCCCGGCGACACGAATGCCCACAGCTGATGCAGCAGGAACGGCATGCCGAGGAACACCGCGCTGAACATCGCGAGCTTGAAGGGCGTAAGGAACGGCGACGCGACATCCGTGGCGATCATGGTGCTGCCTTCCGGCAGATGCGCCATTAAGGGGGCCGCCACCAGCTCGTAGATGTCGTTGGCGAAGTAGTAGATGGGGAAGAACAGCAGCAGCACGGCCAGCGCGCCGCGGAGAATCCGTGCTCGCAACTCGATGAGGTGACTCAGGAAAGGCTGTTCGGTCGAATCGACCAGTTCGTCGTGTTCGCGTGGTTCGCTCGTATCGGTCATCGAGGTTCGGATGGATCAGCCGCGGACGTGTCGGGTTCGGGTCGACTCGGTTGGTGGGGTTCGGGTGGATCAGGGTTCGCTCGAGCGGCGGCATCACCGTGTTGCGGATCGATACGTTTGGCATCCTCGCCCGTCGCGCGCACCTCGTCTTCGATGCGTTTGATGTCCGCCAGCACCGCTTCGTTGTGCAGTTGCCGGCGGATCTCGTCCATGCCGATCTCGCGCTCGATCTCGGCCTTCACCGTGTTGAAGCTGCGCCGCAGTCGGCCCAGCCACAGGCCCATCGTTCGCAGCGCTTCGGGCAGGCGCTCGGGGCCCAGCACGAGCAGGGCAATGACGCTCACCAGAATCAGCTCCGGGAAACCGACATCAAACATTCGGGTCGGATTTGGTGCTCGTTGTCGGGGACTCGGAGGCCGTGCTGTGCGCATTGCCCTCGATCACCTTTTCGGGTGTGGTCGGCGCTTCCGTGTCCTCGTCCTTGATGGCCGTGCGGAAGCCCTTGATCGCGGAACCGAGATCGGAACCGATGTTCTTCAGCCGTTTCGGTCCAAACACGACCAGGATGATCGCGAGGATGATCAGCAGTTCCCAGATACCTAGTCCAAACATGTCGTTCTCCGTGCGTCGAACGAAGTCCTTGAGTCATGCCATTATAAGTCGTTCGTCAGGCGCTGTTTTGAGACTCAGCTCTGCTGTTTTTCTCTTCGATTCCGGAAACGCCGAAGCGCCGGGAGAGTTCGTCGAGCACCCAACGGGGTTGCTGGTTCAGATGTACCAGCATCACCAGGGTGTGAAACCAGAGGTCGGCCACTTCGTGAATAAGGGCGTCGTCGCGACCGCGATCGGTCGCGTCCTTGGCGGCCAGTACGGTCTCGGTGGCTTCCTCGCCTATTTTTTCGAGTATCCGATTGAGCCCACCCGCGTACAGGGAGGCGACGTAGGATGATTCTGGCGCGGCATCCCGGCGTTGCGTCAACACCTCGGTGAGTTTGTCGATGATGTCCATCTTAGGAACTGCGCTCAGCTTCTGGCGATCAGCAGCGAGCCTAACACGGCGGCGATCAGCCCCGCGGTCACGGGCAGCGGTTGATTGCTCTGCAGCGCGGCGACCACGGGCGAGAACAGCAGCGCACCGCCGCCGACGACCAGTGCGCCGCCCAGCCAGCGGCCACGTCGGGCGCGGCGCTGCTGGGATTCCATCAGGCCCGCGAGGCGGTCGGTCACCTGGCGTTGTTCGCGGGCGAGTCTGTCGAGCCGCTCGAGGCTCTTGTTGGCGTTGAGGATCAACTCCGGCAACCGGGGCAACTGCTCGAGCAGACCCGGTGCGCGCTCGCCGAATTGACGCAGCGCCGCCAGGGGGCCAACCCGCTGTTCCATCCAACGCTCCATGAACGGTTTGGCCGTGTGCCACAGGTCCAGTTCCGGATACAGCTGCCGGCCCAGCCCTTCGATATTCAGCAGGGTCTTCTGAAGCAGCACCAGTTGGGGCTGCACCTCCATGTTGAATTCGCGCGCGGTCTGAAACAGCGTGACCAGGAAGTGTCCGAAGGAGATGTCCTTCAACGGCTTTTCGAAGATCGGCTCGCAGACCTGACGTATGACGTTCTCGAATTCGGTGACGTCGGTCTCTTCCGGAATCCAGCCGGACTCCAGGTGCAGGGCCGCGACCTCCCGGTAGTCCTGGTTGAAAAACGCCAGCAGGTTGCGCGCCAGGTAGTTCTGGTCCTGTTCGGTCAGGCTGCCGATGATGGCGCAGTCGACGGCGATGTACTGGGGATTAAGCGGGTCATCGATGTTGACGAAAATGTTCCCTGGGTGCATGTCTGCGTGGAAGAAATTGTCCACGAACACCTGGGTGAAGAACGTCTCGACACCGCGTTCCGCCAGCAACTTCATATCGGTACCGCTGGCCTCGAGGAGCTCAATGTTGGCGATGGGTACGCCGTGAATGCGTTCCAGCACCAGCACGTTGCGGCGCGTGTGGTCCCAGTACACGCGCGGCACGTACAACAGCTCAGATTCGGCGAAGTTGCGGCGCAGTTTCGAGGTGTTCGCGCCTTCGCGAATGAGATTCAGCTCGTTCATGATGGTGTGTTCGTAGTCATCGACCACCGTCACGGGATGCAGTCGGCGACCGTCGGCCGAGATGCGCTCGACCAGTTGGGCCATGGAGCGCAGCAGCTTCAGATCTTCCTGGATCACCCGCTCGATATCAGGGCGCAGGACCTTCACGACGACCTCGGTGCCGTCCAGCAGTTCCGCCGCGTGCACCTGGGCCACGGACGCTGACGCCAGCGGCACCTCGTCGAAGGTCAGGAATACCTCGTCCAGGGTTGCCCCCAATGCGGTTTCGACGATCGTTACGGCCTGGGCGCCGGGAAACGGTGGCACGCGATCCTGCAGATTCGCCAGTTCGTCGGCGAAGTCGGAGGGCAGCAGATCGCGCCGGGTCGACAGCAGCTGACCAAACTTGATGAACACTGGGCCCAGGGATTCCAATGCCAGGCGCAGGCGCCGGGCCGGCGGAACCTTCGGACGCGGCAACCAACGGGTGGGTGAAAGCTTCCAGAGAATTCGCAGGAAACCTGGCAGCTGCTCGTCGGTCACGCCGCTGTGATCGAGGAGTTCGTCCAGCCGGTAGCGGGCGACGGTGCCGGTGATGCGTGACAGGCGGGTCAGTCGACTCACGGCTCGAGGTCCTGCGAATTTTCGAAGCGTTGCAGTCGCGCGCTCAGACGGTCGGTCGCCAACTGGACGGCGAGGACTTGTTCGCTGAACTGATCCAGCGATCCGGCGTCGACGAATTGTCTGTGGGCGGCCGAACGGACCGCGCGCGAACCCTCGTCGCCGAGGTCCTTGGCGAGGTGTCTCAGCGCCCGGCCACCCAGCTCCAGGAAACCGGCAATGTTGTCGGCGTTCTGTTCGCCGATGAGCTTCGCCAGTGGCTCGCCGAAGTCGGGTCTCACATTGCGCAGAATGTTCTGCAACTCCTCGACCAGGGTCTCGTCGCCGTCGATTCGTATATCGGTGCGCGTACTGCCGAACCCGGCGCTCAGGAGGCTGGCGGATGACCCGCTGATGATGGCATTGGGGTGCTCGATGGCGCGGGCCATGACCCGTACCTGCTCGCCGCAAAATTCGATGGTCACGGGTTCGCCGAGATCGGTCTCGATCTGAATCGTCTGACCTTCGAGCCGCGCGAGGCGCTGACGCGTCGCCGAATCCAGCGCCAGGGTCGTGTTGGCGAGTGCCTCGGCCCACTGGGAGAGCGCACTGAGCAAGGGGTTCATGGCGCCGTTGCACCGTCCTGGGGCCCGCCGGGTTCGCCGTAAGCCTTGCGGCCATGATGAATTGCCGCGACGCCGGTCAGCAGATTTTCGTAGCCGACGTCGATGAACCCGGCGTCTGACATCATCAGCTTCAGTGCCTTCTGGTCCGGATGAACCTTGATCGATTCGACGAGGTAACGATACGCATCGGCGTCGCCGGTAATCGCCCGTCCGATTCCCGGCCAGAACGATTGGAACACCGAGTAGGCCGCGTCGATCAGTGGGTTTTCCGGTTTAGAGAACTCGAGCACCAGCAGCCGGCCGCCCGGTGCAAGGACGCGGCACATCTCGCTCAGCGCGCGTTCTTTGTCCGTGAGATTGCGCAGGCCGAAACCGATGGTAATGCAGTTCACGCTTGCGTCACCGAACGGCAGGGCCTCGGCATCAGCGAGACAGCAGTCGACGTTGGTGATGCCTCGATCCAGCAATCGGTCCCGACCGACCTCAAGCATTGCGGCGTTGATGTCGGCGAGGATTACCCGGCCGTCCGGCTGGACCAGAGGCGCGTACAGGGCGGCAAAGTCGCCCGTACCACCAGCCAGGTCGACCACCGTATGGCCCGCGCGTACGCCGGACATCTCGATCGTCATGCGCTTCATCAGCCGATGCGATCCCAGCGACATGAGATCGTTCATCAGGTCGTAACGGTCAGCGACGGAGCGGAATATGCCCTCCACGCGGCGTGTTTTCTCGCCGGCTGAAACCCGTTCGTATCCGAACTGAACTGTACGTTCTTCGCTCATCAGACCCGCGATTCTACGCCTCTTTCAATACAACGCCGCTACATTGAGTCGGGTACGACGGGTGGCATACTGGCGTTATGAAAAAGGGCATAACGTTTGGTGCTTTCGACCTGTTTCACGCGGGCCACGTGGTGATGCTGCAGGAAGCCAAGACCGTCTGCGACCATCTGATCGTCTGCATTCAATCGGATCCGTCGCTGGATCGGTCGGACAAGAATGTGCCGGTGCAAAGCATCGTGGAACGGCAGATTCAGGTGGCGGCATGCAAGTACGTCGATGAAATTGTGGTCTACGATACCGAGCGCGACGTGCTCGAGATCCTGCGCTCGATTGATTGGGACGTTCGAATACTCGGTGACGAGTACCGCGACAAGGACTTCACCGGCCGGGAAGAAACCCTGGAGCGGTGCTACTTCAACACGCGACCCCATACGTTCTCGAGTTCGGAATTGCGCCTGCGGGTAGTGGAAAAGACCAGGGAACAGTCTGGGGATTAGGTTCCGCCAGCGCCCTGTCCCCTAGTAGAGTTATTTAGGAGACGGGACGCCAGGTGACCACTGGCCCACCGGGATCGCGGGCAGCCGGCTCGCGTTGGCGATCTTGAGTTCGGATAGATACTGCTGCCAGTAGTGGTCCTGGCGCTCTCCCAGATCGGCGAGCATCTCCCAGGTGTAGATGCCGGTATCGTGCCCGTCGTCGAACACAATTCGAACGGCGTAGTTGCCGACCAGCTCAATTTCACTGATGCCGATGTATTTCTTGCCGGTTTGCAGCTTGCGTTCGTCCGGTCCATGCCCGCGCACCTCCGCGGACGGTGAAAACACCCGCAGCAGCTCGTAGGCAAGGCGGTGGCTGTGGCCGCCTGCGTAGACCAGCTCCAACTCCCGGGACTGGTGGTGCGCTTTGATGTCGCTGGGCGGTTGGGTCATCAGAGGGTCACCGGTCCGGTCACAAAATGTAGCGTGACAGATCCTGATCGGCGGCCAGCTCACGTAGGTGGTCGTCGACGTAGGCGGCATCGATGAGCAGCGGTCCCGCACCCGCGGGGCGCTCGCTGGCATCGAAAGACACTTCTTCGAGGAGCCGTTCCATTACGGTGTGCAGGCGCCGCGCACCGATGTTTTCGGTCGACTCGTTAACCTGCCATGCGAGCTCGGCGATCCGTGTGATGGCTTCGTCGCTCAATTCCATGGTCAGCCCTTCGGTGGCGAGCAAGGCTTTGTACTGGACCGTGAGCGATGCATCCGGCTCGGTCAGAATCCGCTCGAAATCCTTGGCCGAAAGCGCCGCCAGCTCCACCCGTATGGGCAGGCGACCTTGCAGCTCCGGAATCAGGTCGGACGGCTTTGATAGGTGGAATGCCCCGGCGGCGATGAACAGGATGTGATCGGTCTTGATCATCCCGTATTTGGTGGAGATGGTGCAGCCTTCAATCAGCGGCAACAGATCGCGTTGCACGCCCTCGCGAGACACATCCGCACCGATCTGCTCGCCACGTCTGGTCACCTTGTCTAGCTCGTCGAGAAACACGATTCCGGTTTGCTCGACGGCGTCCAGCGCCTTGGCTTTGAGTTCGTCTTCGTTGATCAGTTTCATGGCTTCCTCTTCGCGGACCCGGCGCAGTGCGTCTTTCACACTCAGTCGGGCGCTGCTGGAGCGGCCATTGCTCAGGTTCGAGAACATGCTCTGCAGCTGGCTGGTCATTTCCTCCATGCCGGGAGGCGCCATGATCTCCACGCCGAGCTGCGTCTGGTTGAGCTCGATTTCGATCTCGCGTTCGTCGAGTTCGCCTTCTCTGAGTTTCTTGCGAAACACCTGTCGGGTGGCGCTGTTGCTGCGCTCGCCCTGTTCGACGCCAACCGTGCGGGGTTCCGGGAGCAGGGCGTCGAGAATGCGATCCTCCGCGGCGTCATCGGCGCGGGGGCGAACCTTCTCCAGTTCGCGTTCGCGCAACATCTTCACGGCGACATCGGCGAGATCGCGGACGATCGATTCCACGTCGCGGCCGACGTAGCCGACCTCGGTGAATTTGGTGGCTTCGACCTTGATGAACGGAGCCCCGGCCAGCTTTGCCAGGCGACGGGCGATCTCGGTTTTGCCGACTCCGGTCGGGCCGATCATCAGAATGTTCTTGGGCGTTACTTCGTCGCGCAGGGAATCGTCCAGTTGCATGCGCCGCCAGCGGTTGCGCAGCGCGATCGCCACGGCTCGCTTGGCCGCGTCCTGGCCGATGATGTGCTTGTCGAGCTCGTGCACGATCTCCCGGGGGGTCATGGTCATGATGGGTCGATGTCCAGGGCTTCGATGGTGAGGTTGTGATTGGTGTAGATGCAGATGTCGGCAGCGATCCCAAGCGCCTTGGGGACGATCTCCGCAGCCGCCAAGTCGCTGGTTTCCAGCATCGCGCGAGCGGCCGCCTGGGCATAGGGTCCGCCGGAGCCGATGGCGATCATTCCATGCTCTGGCTCGATGACGTCTCCGTTGCCGGAAACGATCAACGAAGTGTTCGCGTCGGCTAACGCCAGCAATGCTTCCAGGCGCCGCAGGAAGCGATCCGTACGCCATTCCTTGGCCAGTTCGACCGCCGCCCGGGTCAGGTTGCCTTGATACTTTTCCAACTGGGCTTCGAAGCGCTCGAACAGCGTGAAGGCATCTGCGGTCCCGCCGGCAAAACCCGCCAGTACCTGATCCTGGTGCAGGCGACGCACCTTGCGGGCGTTGCCCTTCATGATGGTATCACCCACCGATACCTGACCGTCGCCGCCGAGCACCACCTGGTTGCCGCGTCGAACGCACAGGATGGTTGTTCCTCGAAACTGCTGCACTGTGGGTCCTTGAATCCTGGGTCGAAGGGCGAAAAGCGAATAGTGGGGACGGCGGCGCTCGAATTCAACCTGCTGGAATCTAACCGGTCGGAGTCAGCCCGCGTGGGCCTTGCTTCAGCGGCGGGCGCTTCAACAGGAGGGGTTCGATGCTCTGCTCCCGTAGACGTGTCATTACGCGGCGCGTATCACGCTCCGAATCGAACGGACCGACCAGCACGCGATGCCAGGTTGCGCCGCGATCGAGGGTGACTGTCCGGGTGCTGGCGTCCAACCCCAGCAGCAGCAACGAAGCGCGCAACCGGTCGGCGTCGGCGGCCTGCTCGAATGAACCGGCCTGCACGAGGTACTCGACGCCTTCCGGGGCGTCGAGTGGCGTGATGCGGCGATAGGCTTCAGTGTCGGTGATGACCCGGTGCCGGGGCAACTCGTCGTAGAATTCGAACTGGGTTTCAGCGTGCGTGACCTGCTTGGCGGCGGACCCACCCGACTCGGGCTGTTTGACTGCCGACGCCTCCCACCATTCCGGGAGCAGCGTGCCGACGATGGTTGCGCCAATGCCCACCGCCATGCCGGTGAAAAAACTGGCGCCGTGAAACAGCGGGGACTTGGCGGCGTGACGCGACGTTCGACCTTTTCGTTTGGCGCTCTTCGTTGGGGTGTTTCTGCGGGCGGGTTCGCGCGCCATCGATAGGGTCCGGGGTCCTTGTGCGCGCATCATACCGCGAACCTGCGCTAGATCATGTCGTACGGATCCACGTCGATAGACCAGCGCACGCCGGTATAGCGTCGATCAGCGATGCTCGAAAGTGCGGTCGCGAGCCCCCGGTGCAGAGCGCCGCGATCGCCGATCAACACGCTTTGCAGGCGATGCCGATCGGCGCGTCGGGCCATCGGCGCGGGAACCGGTCCCCAGAGTTCGAGATCGGACCGGCCGCGCAGCGGCGCCATGAGTTCGCTCAGGCACTGGTGCGCGGCGTCGACGCTGGCGCCCTCCGCCCGAATCAGCGCCATGGCTCGAAACGGTGGCAGGGCAGCTTGTTCGCGGGCGGCCAGTTCCGTACGCGCAAAGCCGGGATAGCCTTTCTCCACCAGGGTGGTGAGCAGCGGATTGTCCGGATTATAGGTCTGTATCCAGACTTCGCCTGGACGCTCGGCGCGACCGGCGCGCCCGGCGACCTGGACGATCAGCTGGGCGGTGTGCTCCGGTGCCTTGAAGTCCGCGCTGAACAGACCCGCATCGGCGTTCACAACCGCGACCAGCGTGACTGCCGGGAAGTGGTGCCCCTTGGCCAACATCTGGGTGCCAACCAGCACCGCCGGAGCGCCGGTCTGAATGCGTTCCAGCTGCGCTTCGAGGCGTACCGCACTGCGACTCACGTCGCGATCGATGCGCAACACGTCAATGCCCGGCAGCAGTTCCCTAATGGCCGTCTCGCCCCGTTGCGTACCGGTTCCAACGGGCAGCAACTCCGCGCGCCCGCATGCGGGGCAGGTTTGCGGCAGTGGCGCTTGCCAGCCGCAATGGTGGCAGCGCAACCCGGGTGGGCGTTGGTGCAGCGTTGCGCGACTGTCGCAATGCGGGCACTCCGCGTTCCACCCGCACCCGGCACACAGGTAGGCAGGTGAGAAACCGCGGCGATTGATATACACCAGGACCTGGTTGCCGCGGCTGATCTGTTCGCGAATCGCGTGAATCAGTTCGTCGCTCAGGCCATCCCGAAGGCGCTGCCCGCGAAGGTCGATTACGCGGGTCTTCGGCACCTGCGCGATGCCGGCACGGCGCGTCAATGGCAGATGCCGGTAGCGGCCCAGCCCGGCGTTGCGCAAGCTCTCCAGAGACGGCGTTGCCGACCCCAGCACCAGCGGAATCGACAATTGCTGACAACGTTTCACGGCCAGATCCCGGGCCGAGTAGCGGAACCCATCCTGTTGTTTGAAGGAGCCGTCGTGCTCTTCGTCCACCGTCACCAGCGCAAGCTTCTGGAACGGGACGAATATCGCCGAGCGGGTACCGATCAGCACCCGGGTGCGGCCGGTTCTGCAAGCTTGCCAGACTTCGGCGCGGCGCCCCTCGCTGAGCCCCGAATGGTATGCTTCGACAGCCCCGAACCGCGCCACGAAACGCGCGAGTGTCTGCGGCGTGAGCCCGATCTCGGGGATCAGTACCAACGCCTGACCGCCGTCGCGCAGCGCCGCTTCGATGCAGCGCAGGTAAACCTCCGTCTTGCCGCTACCGGTGACCCCGTCGAGCAACACGCATTTGAACCGGACCAGGTCTTCGCAGATTTCGTCGCAGGCCCGTTGCTGCTCTGCGTTGAGGACGATGGTTGCTGGTTCGCCGGTCAGCACGCCGATTGGCGCACGCACCTGCTCGATGAACCCCTTGTCAAGGAGCGCGCGGAGTACCCGGCGCTCGAAGCCCGCGTCAGCGAGGGCTGCGGCGCTGGCGGTTCCGCCCCGGGATTGCAACAGCTCCAGCGCCGCCTGCTGGCGAGGCGCGCGGCGTTTCGCCGTGGTTGCAACCGTGTCGGTTACGCGCCAGTAAACGGGTTCGAACCGGGCCGGAGGTTCGCCGCGGCGAATCTGGCCCGGCAGCGCCGCGTCGAAAACCTCGCCAATCGGGTGATGGTAATAGCCCGCGGCCCACTGCAATAGTTCGAACAGCTCGTCAGGCAACAGCGGGCCGGCGTCCAGGACCTCCGTTAGCGGGCGCAGTTTGGCCATCTCTACCGGACCGTTGGGACCGTCCACGACGATGCCGATCAGTGTGCGCGGCCCGAACGGAACGCGAACTCGCGCGCCGATCGCCGGCATCGTGATGCCGGTGGGCACGCTGTAGTCGAACGTGCGGCGCAGGGGCACGGGCACGGCGACGCACACCACGGCCTGGTCAGCAGTCGGAGATCGGGATTCGGATTGCATGCCGAGTCGGATGTTACACAGTTGAATGTCAATGCCCACACGCTAGCGTTCGGGCGCCACGGTGCGTGAGCTTGCTTGCCAATTGGTGGGCGTTTGATAAACTGCGCGCCCTCGAAATCGAGGCGCCGCGTCGGCGTCGGCAAGACCGGTAGACAGATGAAGCCAGAAATACATCCTGAGTACCACGTGATCAAGGCGACCTGCAGCTGCGGGAATGTCATCGAGACGCGCTCGACGCTGGCGGAAGACATCCACCTCGATGTGTGTTCCAACTGCCATCCCTTCTACACCGGCAAGCAGAAGACCCTCGATGCCGGTGGACGCGTCGAACGCTTCCGACGGCGTTTCGGCAACCGCTCCGCCGCCGAGAGTCGCTGAGCAAACCCCGTCGCGGGCCGTCCTCCGGCCCATTCATATTCTGTTAATCTCGCTTGCGGGAAACTGCTCGTCGGCGACCTGCATCTGCGTACGCAGTTGCGTACGCGGATAGTGCAGTAAGTCGGCCGATTTCGTGGTCAAACGTTGATCAACCGAAGCAAAACGGAGTTGGACGAAGGCATGGCCCTAGCCATGAGGCACATCAGAAAGGTAATCCTGGCGCTGTCGGTGACGCTCGCGCCGCCGCTCCATGCGGCGGGCCCGGGCGAGAAGATGTACCTCGAGTTTCAGGAACAGGAACACATCTACCAGGATGAAGCCTGGTCCACGTACGTACAGAAAATCGGCGACCGGTTGGTCAAACAGAGCCCGGAGCCGTCCCGTGAGTACTACTTCTACGTGGTTGATGAACCGTCGGTGAACGCATTCGCGCTGCCGGATGCATACATATTCGTGCATCGCGGCCTGATCGGGTACCTGGAGACTGAAGACCAGCTGGCGGCAGTGCTGGGCCACGAGATCGCTCATGTCACGCGGCGCCACAACCGGCGTCTCACCACCCGTGATTGGGCTGGTAAGGCTGCAGGCATCATCGGCGCACTGATGACCGGACGCGGAGAACTGATGGACGTGGCCAATACCGTGAACTCGCCCTTGGTGATGGGTTACAAACGTGATCTGGAGCTGGAGGCGGACGAGCACGGCAGCGCCTACCTTGCGAAGGCAGGCTACAACCCGTTCGCCATGATCGAAGTTATTCAGATCCTCAAGGATCAGGACTCATTCGCCAATCAGGTGACCGGCCAGTCGCAGGGATATCACGGCCTGTTCGCGTCGCACCCGAAGAACGACAAGCGCCTGCATGATGCCGTGCAGCGCTCCGCCTACGCATTGCCTGAGGAGTTGAGCGACTACGAAGGTGACTTCTGGGAGATGCTCGATGGGCTGGTGTACGGCAACCAGGCGGCTGCCGGGATTGTGAAGGGCCGCGCCTATTACCACGGCAACCTGAGATTCGTGGTCGAGTTTCCCGAGGGCTGGGACGTAGGTGCCACCTCTAACCGGGTCACCGGCAGACACCCCGACGGGTCCAGAGCGGGCATCATCACGCTGGAACGCCAGAACGCGCCCAAGGAAGAGCAGACGCCGGAGCAGTACGTGGCCGATACCTTGAAGCGTGCCGACGACGTGGTTTCAGGGGAATCCTTCACGATCGGCGGCTTCGATGCCTACCTGGGCAGCCTGAACGTTGACGACGGCAAGTACACGGCACGCCTGATTGGCATCATTTACAAAGACGGCGGGGTGTACCTGTTCAAGGGCGATTCCCGCGAGGGTGAGGACCCGGAGCAATTCGCGAAGGAGGTTCGCGCGGTGATGGAAACGTTCCGTGCCATGACCGCGGCGGACCTGCGCACGGCCAACGATCAGCGCATCCGGGTGATCGACGCCCGCCCCGGCGACACCTATGCGAGTCTCGCCAAGAAGACCTCGATTCGCAGGTTCCCGGAAGAAAACCTGCGCCTTCTCAACGGCGATCACCCGGTGGGTGAGCCGCGTCCCGGAGACCGCATCAAGATCGTTCAGTAAAGCGCGTTTCCCACGCGCTAGCGCGAGCTTTCCGGCAGGCCAAAGCGCGTTTCCCACGCGCTAGCGCGAGCTTTCCGGCAGGCCAAAGCGCGTTTCCTACGCGCTCATCCGAAAGCGCGTTTCCTACGCGCTAATGCGCATCGAGGTTCGCTCGCTTTAGAAAATATCGATCGCGCGGACGCTGTCGGTGTCCGTCACGCCTTCGAGCCTGGGTTGGATGATTTCTTCCGGCGGCGAATGCTCGGCGAAGAAGTACTCGAAGATCGCGTCGGCCTGATCCGGCGCGGCGCGGCGTCCGGTTTTCGGGTCGATTTTCAGGGTCAGGACGCCAGCAGGTTGCTCGCGATCCGGCGCGAATTGACTGGGTAGCGTGCGAGACATCAGTTCGATCCACACCGGCAGTGGCAAATTCGACCCGAACTCCGTGTCGCCCACCGGGCGATTGTCGCTGAAACCGATCCACACGGTGGCCACCAGGCTCTTGTGGTAGCCGTTGAACCACGTGTCTGCTTCGTTCGTGGTGCCGGTCTTACCCGCGATGTCGAGACGTCCCAGAGCGCGTGCCGCGCGCACGCCAGTGCCCCGGCGGATGACGTCCCGCAACATCGAATGAATGATGAAGGCATTGCGTTCGTCGAGCACGCGCTCGGCGATCAGGGGTGCTAGTTCTGCTGCTGGTTGTTCGGCGGTGGTTTCTGCGTCAACGCCCGGATCGTCCATCCGGTTTGTTTCGCCCATCGGGTCGGAGGAGTCGCCGAGTTCGGCAAACAGGTCCTCCATTCGTGCGGGCTCGTCGAGCAAAGGGTCCGGTGGCTGCGCGGGCGAACGCGAGGCCTGGATCGCCTCCAACTCGCAGGGTTTGCACACCTGTGGATGGCGCGCGCGCAGGATGACTTCACCCTCGAGAGAGCGTACGTGGGTGATGATGTTGGGCTCGACGCGGTAGCCGCCGTTGGCGAACACCGCATAGGCGGTTGCCATCTGCAGCGGCGTGATGCCGATGGTGCCGCCGCCGATGGCCAGCTGAGTGTTTCGTGGAAACCCATCGGTCGGGAACCCGAAGCGCCCGACGTAGTCGATCACGTTGCCAGCGCCAACCTCCAGCAGTACCCGCATCGAGACCAGGTTGATGGATCGATACAGGGCTTCACGGAGCCGTGTGGGACCGTTGTATTTGCCGCCAAAGTTCCTTGGCCGATAGGTGTCTTCGAGGGCCTCATCCTCGAACACCAGCGGTGCATCGAGAAAGATGCTGGCGGGGGTCACACCGTGGTGCAGCGCCGCCGAATAGACGAAGGGTTTGAAACCGGAGCCGGGTTGACGGCGTGCCTGGGTGGCATGGTCGTACTGGTTGGCCGCAAAGTCGAAGCCCCCGACCAGTGCCCTGACCGCGCCGTTCTGCGGATCGATTGCGACCAATGCGCCCTGGATCTCGGGCAACTGGGCAAGCGCCCAACCTTCACTGATGAGTCGCACATAGACCACGTTCCCGGGAGCGACGACGTCGGGCACCGACAGGACCGCGGGTCCGCGGGTGTTGACGTCGACGAACTGCCGGGCCCAGACCACGTGTTCGATCGGCACCTCGATTTCTTCGCCGGAGGCACGCAGCGCCGTGAAAGCGTCCGGTAAGACGTCCAGCACCAGAGCCGGTTCAAGGCCTCCACTTTCTGGAAACTGCGCCAAGAATTGGGTCATTGAGGCGATCGCGTCGTCCCGGGAAAGGGCTTGGGTGCCGTCGCTCGGAGTTGCATCGCCATCGATCGGTGGCGCGGTCGTGGGGGTCTGCAGTGCGCTGGGCAGTTCGATGTGGGTCTGCCTGCCACGATAGCCGTGGCGCCGGTCGTAACGCAGTAGACCCTCGCGAAGCGCATGGGTCGCGACGCGTTGCATCGGCGCATCGATGGTGGTGAATGCCTCGTAGCCCGCGCTGTACACGCTGCGTCCATAGCTCGCAAGCAACTCCCGGCGCACCCACTCGGCCGCGTAGGGCGCCGTCAGTTGTAATTCGCGTCGATGCACCCGCGCGGTAATCGGTGCATCGATGCCTGACTGATAACCCTCCTGGGTGATGGAACCCTCGTTCAGCATGCGACCCAGCACCAGGTTGCGGCGTTTCAGCGCGCGCTCGGGGCCGTTGACGGGATTGCCGGCGCTGGGCGCCTGGGGGATGCCGGCCAGCATCGCGAGCTGCTCCAGCCGGAGTTCCACAAGGGGCTTTCCATAGTAGGTAACGGCCGCTGCCTGGACGCCGTAGGCGCGTTTGCCGAACGGAATCACATTCAGGTACAGCTCCAGGATCTCGTCCTTGGACAGCTCCCGCTCGATTTTCAGGGCCAGGAGCATCTCCTTGAACTTACGGATGAATGTCTGTTCGAGACTGAAGGAGATGTTGCGGGCCAGTTGCATGGTAATGGTGCTTGCGCCGGAGGTTATTTCCCGTTTCCAGAGCAATGCGAGGGTGTCGTTCAGTAGTGAGATGAAGTCGATACCCCGGTGGGAGTAGAAACGCTTATCTTCCGTGTCCAGGACGGCGCTGATGAACAGCGGAGGCACTTCGGCGAGTGTGATGGGAATCACCCGGCGTTCGCCGAATTCCGCCATCAGCGAACCGTCGGCCGTAAAGATGCGTAGCGGGGTCTCCAGATGGACGTGGCGATAGGTCTCAGCAGAGGGAATCTGGGGGTTCAAATAGAGATAGACGCCGGCAAGACTGAGCACTGCACCACATACAGCCGTCCAGACCAGCGCCATAATGATCGTGATTCTGCGACGAAAACGCAACGTCATGATTTCTAGCAGTTTGTTGTCGGGTCGCGTGATTGACGCGGAATTGAGGACTTTACAACGTTACGGACTTCGGGTCCTGGGAACAGTTTGCTCTTGCGTTCAGACTGTTATTTAATGCGAAATCGAAGAAACAGGACGTAAGTGCCCGCGTCTGATAGGAAATTTGATCGTGCTAGGCCTGTTTAAACACAAATCCAACGTCCTTCTTGGGCTCGATATCAGCTCAACTTCAGTCAAGCTTCTCGAGCTGTCCAGATCGGGCGATCGATACCGGGTGGAATCATATGGTGTCGAACCACTGCCGCCCAATGCGGTGGTGGAAAAGAACATCAGTGACGTCGAAGGCGTGGGAGAGGCGATAAAGCGCCTGATTTCACGTTCCAAGGCAGGTTCCAATCAGGTCGCGGTGGCGGTAGCCGGATCCGCGGTGATCACTAAGACCATCGAGATGGATGCGTCCTTGACTGACGCGGAGATGGAAAATCAGATCATCGTCGAGGCGGATCAATACATTCCGTACCCGCTCGATGAAGTTGCGATCGACTTCGAGGTGCAAGGGGTCTCCGAGCGCAACTCCGAGCAGGTCGAGGTCCTGTTGGCCGCCTGCCGGCGCGAGAACGTCGAATTGCGCGAAGCGGCACTCGACCTCAGCGGGGCCAAGGCTCGGATCGTGGATATCGAGGCGCACGCCATGAAACGCGCTTTCGAGCTGATCAAGCCGCAGCTCGGCAGCAACGCGGACGACCTGGTGGTTGCGATTCTCGATATCGGTGCCACCATGACTACGTTGTCGGTACTCGCCGACGATCGCTCGATTTACACACGCGAGCAGTTGTTTGGCGGCAAGCAACTGACCGAAGAAATCCAGCGTCGCTACAGCCTGTCCTTCGAAGAAGCAGGCCTTGCCAAGAAACAGGGCGGATTGCCGGACGACTACGAACAGGAATGCCTGCCGACGTTCAAGGAGGCGGTCCTCCAGCAGGTCACCCGATCGCTGCAGTTCTTCTTTTCGTCCAGTCAGTACGACGACGTCGACTACATCGTCCTTGCCGGCGGTACGGCGTCGATCGACGGCCTCTCGGAGATCATCGAGAACAAGCTGGGAACACCGACAATCATTGCCAATCCGTTCATCGACATGTCGCTCGCATCGAAGGTTGATGCCGATGCGCTGGCAAACGATGCGCCCGCGATGATGATTTCGTGCGGTCTGGCCATGAGGAGCTTCGACTGATGGCGAATATCAACCTACTACCGTGGCGCGAGTGGGAACGTGAGCGTAAGAAGAACGAATTTTTTGCGCGCCTCGGACTGGTGTTCGTGTTGGGCGCGGTCATGATCTTTGCCGGAGGCTGGCTCCTGGATGGTGCCACTGACGACCAACATGCCCGCAACGGGTTCATGCGCGACAAGATCGCGGTGCTCGATGGACAGATCGCCGAGATTAGTGAGCTGTCCGAGAAGCGTGAGCAGCTGCTAGCGCGGATGCGCGTGATTCAGGAGCTGCAGGGCAACCGGCCGGTCATCGTGCGCGTGTTCGACGAACTCGTACGCACGCTGGCCAAGGGTGTTTTTTACAACTCGGTGGTCATGAGCAGCAAAACTCTGACCCTGTCCGGCACGTCCGAGTCGAACAACCGGATATCGACGTTGATGCGCGGCCTCGACGAGTCGGGTTGGTTTTCCGGACCGAACCTCAAGGGCCTGCGAGAGAACCCGCAGGCCGGCGCCCAGGCGAGTGATTTTCAGTTGACGGTCCGCCAGACCAACCCGCAGACGGCGCAGACCGAGGAGGGTTGAGCATGGCGTTGCAAGACACACTCGACCAACTGAAGAATTTCGATGTCAGCGAGCTCGATGTCAACGACATCGGGATCTGGCCTGGGGCTGTCAAGGCCATCATTCTGGCGATTCTGTTCATTATCGTGTTGACCGGGGGTTACTTCTTCTACCTCACGGAGAAACAGGATCTGCTGACCGGGATCCAGGCTGAGGAAACGACCCTCAAAAGCGAATACGAAAGCAAAGCCTTTAAGGCTGCGAATCTGCAGCAGTACCGAGATCAACAGAAAGAAATGGAGGCGCGCTTCGGTACGTTGCTGCGCCAGTTGCCGAGCGATACGGAGGTGCCGGGATTGCTCGAAGACATCACTCTGGCCGCGTTGAACAATGGCCTGAAGATCGAGAGCATCGATCTGCAGCCGGAGCGACGCGCCGAGTTTTACGTCGAGTTGCCCATCACCGTCACGGTGAACGGCGACTTCCACGATCTCGGTTCTTTCGTCAGTGGCGTGGCTAACCTGTCGCGAATTGTGACGCTGCACGACTTCTCGATCGTTCCCGAGACGTCGCCTGGCGACTTGAAGATGTCGATTCTGGCGAAGACCTACCGCTACCTCGACGAGGGAGAGGAATGATGCGTCGTATCAGCGAAATCGTCGCCTGTGCGCTGCTTGCCCTGAGTGTTGCCGGGTGCGGATCCTCGAACAATTTCGGCGACCTCCAGGCATTCATGGACGAGGTCGAGTCACGGCCCAAGGGACGGATCGCGCCACTGCCTGAGTTTCGGTCCTACGAAGCGTTCGCCTACAGCGCTGCGAATCTACGCAGCCCTTTTGAGCCCCCGCAGGTGATCAAACCTGTGGCCCCGGGACTGGCTCGCTCGAACGTCAAACCAGACCCGAATCGCGTCAAACAGTTTCTCGAGCAGTTCAACGTCGCGCAACTGCAGATGGTCGGAACGCTCTCGCAACGCGCGAACGTCTACGGCCTGATTCAGGATGCCGACGGTGGGGTGCATCGGGTACATGCGGGCGACTACATGGGAACGGACCATGGCCGCATTCTGGGAATCAGCGAAAACCAGATCGAAATGATTGAGATTGTCGCCGACGGTGCCGGCGGTTGGATTGAGCGCACCCGCACGGTGAGCATTGGAGGCGGTGAGTCATGAAGGTGAGCAGAATGGATAGTCAGCGCGCACGACCGGTTGCGACCACCGGCGGGAGGACCAGCGGGAGGAGTCGGTACCGATGCCTCGGTACCCTCGTGATGGCACTCGCAGGCTGGTTGGTCTCCACATCCGCTGCGGCGATCACGATGGAGACGATCGAGTTCGCCTCGTTGCCAGGCGACAAGACTGAAATTCGCATGACGTTCGACGGAACGCCGCCGACGCCCAAGGGCTACACCATCGAATCACCGGCGAGAATTGCGCTGGATCTCGAGGGCGTGACGAGTGGTCTGGATTCGAAATATCACAGTCTCGGTGCTGGCAATGCCCGCGAGGTGACGGTGATCGAAGCGAAGGACCGGACGCGCGTAATCATCAACCTCACGGAACTGGTTGCCTATGAAACCTACGCTCGCGGCAACACCCTGTATGTGATCATTGGTGCCGACGGTAGCGAAGCCGGGATGCAGGAGTACGCGGGCGCACAGGTAAGCCAGGCAATCACGGGTCGTATCGACGGTTCGTCCGAGATCATCGACATCGACTTCCGGCGCGGAGAGTCGGGTGACGGTCGGGTAATCATCACACTGTCCGATCCGAAGGCGGCGGTAGACGTCAGCGGCGAATCCGGCCGGATCAAGGTCCGGATCAAGAATACTCAATTGCCTGCCAACTTGCGGCGGCGCCTGGATGTCACCGATTTCGCGACCCCGGTACAGATTGTCGATGCACTGCAGGAAGGTCCGGATGTGACCATCACCGTGACGGCCACAGGTAACTGGGATTATCTGTCCTATCAGGCTGACGAAACGCTCACCATCAACGTCAATCCGGTCAGTGAGGTGGAGCTGGAGCGTCGCGAGGACATATTCAAGTACACGGGTGAGAAGCTGTCGCTCAACTTCCAGGACATCGAGGTTCGCTCGGTGTTGCAGCTGATTGCGGACTTCACCGATCTCAACCTGGTGGCCAGCGACACCGTCGCCGGGCGGATCACGCTGCGCCTGAAGAACGTACCCTGGGACCAGGCGTTGGAATTGATCCTGCGCACCAAGGGGCTCGACCAGCGTCAGATCGGAAACGTGCTGCTGGTCGCACCAGCGGCAGAGATTGCGGCACGAGAGAAGCTGGAGCTCGAGAATCAGCGCCAGATCGCCGAACTCGCGCCCTTGCGTACCGAATTCATTCAGGTCCGCTACGCGAACGCAGCCGATCTATTCAATCTGTTTGACAGCTCAGGCGAGAGTGGCAACTCGGTACTTTCCGATCGAGGCAGCGTGATCGTCGATGAGCGAACGAATGCCATTATCCTGACCGATACGGCCGCCAAACTGGAAGAGTTCCGCCGGGTCATCGCGCAGCTCGACATCCCGGTGCGCCAGGTGCTGATCGAAGCACGTATCGTCAAGGCGAACGCCAACTATACGCGAGAGCTCGGTATCCGCTGGGGCGGCGGTGCGATTTACGATGCCGCCCCGGTTGCCTCGAGGGGCAAGGTGGGCGGCAGTCTGGATACCCTTGGTGAACTTCAGAACATCATCGTCGATGGGGCCGGAGCCATCACCAGCCCGGGCGACCTCGTCGTTGACCTTGGGGTGACCGGCCCGGGTGCGACCAGCTTTGGTATCGGATTCACCGGCCAGGACTATCTGCTCGACCTCGAATTGACCGCGCTGGAGACCGAGGGCCATGCGGAAGTGGTCGCCCGACCCAAGGTGATCACCTCGGACAAGCAGACCGCCAAGATCGAGTCGGGGACCGAGATTCCCTATCAGGAAGCCTCCAGCAGTGGTGCTACCTCGACCTCGTTCAAGGAAGCCATGCTGTCACTCGAAGTGACTCCGCAGATCACGCCGGACGATCGCATTATTATGGACCTGCAGGTGAATCAGGATACCGTCGGCCAGATATTCAACGGCGTGCCCAGCATCGACACCAACTCGATCAAGACTCGCGTCCTGGTGGATAATGGTCAGACGATTGTATTGGGCGGAATCTTCGCGACCGATCGCGCGGTCTCGACGACCAAGACGCCATTTCTGGGTGACCTACCCTTCATAGGGGTGCTGTTCCGCCGCACGTTCGAGCAGGACAACAAGCAGGAACTGCTGATCTTCATCACGCCCCGCATCATCAAGGACGCCCTGACCACCCGGTGATCTGTGCCCCGTAGTCGGAGATCTTGGTAGACGCGCGCGGCGGCTTTGATTAGGCCAATCGAGTGCGAGCGATTAGACTGAACGGCGCCCGAATTGGCGCCGTTTTTTATGCTCGGTTCGCGACGTAATATCTTTCTCGTTGGGCTCATGGCGGTGGGCAAAACTACGGTCGGGCGTTGTCTCGCGGCCGAACTTGGTATGCGGTTTCTGGATACGGATCAGGTGATCGAGGAGCGCGCGGGTGCCGACATTTCCTGGATTTTCGATGTCGAGGGTGAACTGGGGTTCCGGGATCGCGAGGAACATGTCGTCGAAGATCTGACGCAGCTTAGCGGCATCGTGCTCGCCACCGGCGGGGGCGTGGTGTTGCGGCCCGAAAACCGCCGCAACCTTGCATCCAGAGGCATTGTGATCTATCTCGACACCTCGATCGACCGGCTGGTTCAGCGCACTCGACATGACAAGCGACGTCCGCTGCTGCGCGGTGGCAATCGTGAGGCGTTGGAGCGGCTGGCGCGGGAACGGGCGCCGCTGTACGAGGACGTCGCCGACTACCGTTTCAACGCGGATCGACGTAGCGCGAAGGCGCTGGCGCGCGAGATATCGGCGGTGTTGCAGAAGGATGAAATCGTTAATGGCTGAGCGGTTGGACGTGGATCTCGGGGATCGGGCCTACCCGATCTTCGTGGGCGAGGATCTGCTAACCGATACCACACGGTTTGCGCCGTACATCGATGGTCAACAGGTCTTTGTCGTGACCAGCGAGATCGTTGCGCCACTGTATCTCGACGCGCTACGCGACACGCTCAGCGGATTCGACCTGGACGTTTGCATCATCTCCGATGGTGAGCGCAATAAGACGTTGGCCACGTACCTGAAGGTGATCGACGAACTGATGACCCGCCGCCACAACCGCACCACCACTCTGGTCGCGCTGGGTGGCGGTGTGGTGGGCGACATTACCGGATTCGTGGCGGCGACATACCAGCGCGGCGTAGCGTTCCTGCAGGTTCCCACCACACTGCTCGCCCAGGTCGATTCCTCCGTCGGCGGCAAGACCGGGGTCAACCATCCCGGTGGTAAGAACATGATCGGCGCGTTCCATCAACCGCGATGTGTGGTTGCGGACACCTCGGTGCTGGGGTCCCTGCCGCGACGCGAATACCTGGCAGGGATTGCAGAGATCATCAAGTATGGCGTGATTCGCGATGCGGAATTCTTCGCCTGGCTAGAGGCCAACCTCGCGGTGCTGCTGGATCAGCAACCGGCCGCGTTGGTGTACGCCATCGGCAGATCCTGTGCGATCAAAGCGGAGATCGTGCAGGCCGACGAACGTGAAGCGGGCGAGCGCGCGGTGTTGAATTTCGGCCATTCCTTCGGCCACGCGTTAGAGACGTTGACCCGATACGAGACGTACCTGCACGGCGAGGCGGTAGCGATCGGGATGGTGATGGCCGCCGACCTGTCGGTGCGCGCCGGTTGGATGAGCCGCGTCGACGCGCGTCGGATTCGTGATCTCATCGAGGCTGCCGGCCTGCCGGTTCGAGTGGCGGGCGACATCGCCACCGAGCAGATGCTCCAGACGATGGGCATGGATAAGAAGGTTGTCGATGGCAAGCTGCGTCTCGTCTTGAGTCGCGCGATCGGCTGCGCGGAAGTCACCGACGAGGTGGCTGAATCGATGCTGCGCGCAACGCTTGGCAGCGGGGACAGCCTGTGTGGGTAGCGAGTCATGAGTGAAGAGCGCTCCTTCACAGAGGCATTGGGCTTGACTCACGACCCCTTCAGCACACCCTCTGATTCCTTTTTCGCAGCTGGAGACCGCACCCGTCAGTTGGACGAGCTGCGCCAGTTCAGCCGTGGCAGACGTCGTGTGCTGGCGGTCACCGGGGGTTGGGGGGTAGGCAAGTCGGTCATGTTCCGGGCGCTTTCGAGCCGCCTCGATCCGGGTGTAAAAGCGGCGCGGATCAATGCCAGTCTCGTCAACGACGTCGTGGGCGTGTTGGCCAACGTGATTCAAGGTTTCGGCCTGGGCGCGCCGGAGCGCAAAAAGGTCGATGCGCAGGTTGACGTTATCGTCGAACACGCCCGGGCTCAGGGCGAGGTCAACCGTTACTGCCTGGTCATGGTGGACGATGCTCATGCGCTGGAGCTACGCGCCCTGGAAACCTTACTGGCGATGGTGGATACGACACCAAAGCGCGGTTTGCGGGTCGTGTTCTTTGCCGAAACCCGCTTTGTGCAGTCGCTGGAGAAGGCCATTCGACGTTCGGCCCCGAACCTTTCCTGGCATGAGATACGCCTGGGGCCGTTGAGCCGCGACGAGGTCCGCCGCTATCTTCGCTTCAGACTCGAAGAGGCAGGCTGGGATGATCAGCTGCCCTTCACTGCGTTGCAGATCCAGGAGCTGACCATCGATTCCCGCGGCCACCCGGGCGAGATTGATCAGCGGGCATCCCGACTATTGAGCGGAGCGGGCGACCGGGCTTCGACCGGGCTGTTTCCGCCCATGCATCGAGCCGTGCTGATGTTGGTAGGGGTTGTCCTCGGCACGATCTGGCTCGTCTGGCAGTTCGGTGAACTTACCCGTGCACCGGCGAATCAACTGGTGCTGGCGAGCGTCGATCGCGCGGGAGTGGAGGAGCCACGGGTTGAGGCAGAGCTGGCACGGGTCGATGACTCGGCGCCAGAACCGCTGTCCGATCCCACACTCGAACCCGAACCGGCACTCGGATCTGAACTGGCACTCGGATTTGAACCAGAGATCGAGCCTTTACCGGAAGCTCTGCTGGAGCCCGAACTCGATCCGCTGCCCGAGCCGGAATCGGAACCGCTGCTCGAACCGGAACCGGAACCGCAACCGGAACCGGTGCCCGAGCCCGAATCGCTGCCTGAACCCGAAACGTTACCGCGCCCCGAGGCGCCGTCCAACTCGGATCCGCGAAGTCGGTTCGACGAGCGCGAGCCAACCGGGCCGGAACTGCGTCCCGGGGCCAAGGGTTCCGGTTGGTTGATGCGCCAGTCGCCGGAACGGTACACCTTGCAGTTGTTCGGCACATCGAGCCTGGACCGGATGGTTGCGTACGTGAACCGGCAGCAGGACATCAGCGAGTTCGCGCTGTTGACCATTGAACGTGACGGCGAACCCTGGTACGTCGTGACCTACGGATTGTTCAGCACCCCGGGTGCGGCACGAACGGCGGCGGAGAATCTTCCGAGTTCGGTGGGTCGTGTCGATCCCTGGGTACGTAAGGTCGAGTCGGTTCAGGCGCACATTCAACAGCGTCGCTAGTGGTGTTGCGTCCCTGAGTGGTGGACGGTCCTGGCGCACCCTGATGGGTTCAGGGCAACAGGCTCTGGCCGGTAAGGTAGCGATCGATCTCGCGGGCAGCCTCGCGCCCTTCGTTGATCGCCCTGACCACCAGCGATTGGCCGCGCCTGCAGTCGCCGGCGGCAAACAGCTTCGGGACGTTGGTCGCGTAACGGCCATACTCGGCCCGGTAGTTGGAGCGCGCGTCGTAGTCGACATCCAGGACATCGGATAGGTAGTGCTCGGGGCCGAGAAACCCCATGGCCAGCAGAATCAGATCCGCTTCCCAGTTCTGCTGCGTGTCCGGGACCTCTTCGATTCCGTTATCGGTCCAACGGACCTGGATGGTCGTAATGCCTTGCAGCCGACCGTCTTTGCCGAAGAATTCTTTGCCGGAGATGCAATATACGCGCGGATCTTCGCCGAACCGATTCGCCGACTCTTCGTGGGCGTATTCGATCCGGAAGATCGCCGGCCAGGAGGGCCAAGGATTGTCGGCCGCACGATCCGCCGGCGGACGATCCAGAATCTCGAAATTGACCAGCGACTTGCAGCCGTGACGCAGCGCGGTGCCGATGCAATCAGCCCCTGTGTCGCCGCCACCGATCACGATCACGTGCTTGTTTTTGGCCGAGATGTAGTTGCCGTCCTCGAGCGCGGAGTCGAGGTAACTGCGAGTGTTCGCGGTCAGGAATTCCATGGCGAAGTGCACGCCAGCCAGTTCCCTGCCCGGGATGGGCAGATCACGTGGGTGGGTGGCCCCGGTGGTCAGCAGCAATGCATCGTTGTCGCGCAGCAGGTCGCGACTGTTGCGTGTCGCCCCGCTACCGTCACCGACGTCGGCACCGGTCTCGAAACGTATGCCTTCCTCGCGCAGCAGATTGACGCGGCGCTCGACGATGTCCTTATCGAGCTTCATGTTCGGAATGCCGTAGGTCAGCAGTCCGCCGATCCTGTCCTCACGCTCCAGTACTGTCACGCTGTGCCCGGCCCTATTCAGCTGTGCGGCGGCGGCGAGGCCGGCGGGGCCGCTGCCGACGATGGAGATCGACTTACCGGTGCGATGCGCGGGTAGCTCCGGCACGATCCAGCCCTCGGCGAAGCCTCGATCCACGATTGCCATCTCGATGTTCTTGATGGTCACCGCGGGGTCGGTGATCCCGAGCACGCAGGCACCTTCGCAGGGCGCCGGGCAGACGCGGCCGGTGAACTCCGGGAAATTGTTGGTCTTGTGCAGGCGATCGAGCGCCTCGCGCCACTGGTTCTGGTAGACGAGATCGTTCCATTCCGGAATGATGTTGTGAATCGGGCAACCCTCTTCGGACTGACAGAACGGTACGCCACAGTCCATGCATCGGGCGCCCTGGGTGGCGAGTCGCTCGACGTCGTGGGTGGTGTAAATCTCCAGAAAATCGAGCATACGCTCGCCGGCGTCGCGGTACGGCGCCGCTTCGCGCTCGAACTCCTTGAAGCCCGTGACCTTGCCCATCAGACGACCTTCAGCTTGACCGATTGGCGCTTGGGGCGATCCTCCGCTGCGCGCTCGGCGAGCACCCGCTTGTAGTCCACGGGCATGACTTTCACGAACTCAGCGAGGCTCTGCTCCCAGGTGTCGAGAATGCCCTGCGCCACGCTCGACCCGGTGAACTGGAGATGTTTCTCGATCAGGTCCTTCAGCTCGGCCGCATCCGCGTCCGAGGCCACCGGGTCCAAATCGACCATCTCCAGGTTGCAGCGCGCGGGAAATTCCGACTTCGGATCCCAGATGTAGGCGACCCCACCACTCATGCCGGCGCCGAAGTTGCGTCCGGTTTCGCCAAGCACCACGACCCGGCCGCCCGTCATGTACTCGCAGCCATGATCGCCCACGCCTTCCACCACGGCGTTCGCACCGCTGTTGCGTACGCAGAAACGTTCGGCGGACATCCCACGGAAGAAGCACTCACCAGAGGTTGCCCCGTACAACACGACGTTGCCGATCAGAATGTTGTGTTCGGCCACGAACGTGCTCTTTGCCGGCGGATAGATGATCAGACGCCCACCGGACAGGCCCTTGCCCACATAGTCGTTGGCATCGCCTTCTACCTCGAGCGTCACGCCGCGAGCCAGCCAACAGCCGAAACTCTGTCCGGCACTGCCGAAGAACTTGAAGTGGATGGTGTCGTCGGGGAGCATCTCCGGTCCGACCCGGCGAATGATGGCGTTGGACAACATGGCGCCAACGACACGGTTGGTGTTGACGATCGGCATACGCTCACTGACACGCTTGCCTTCGGCCAGCGCCGGTTCGGCCAGTTCGATCAGCTCGTTGTCCAGGGCGTTTTCCAGCTCGTGATCCTGTTTGTGCTGCGCATAACTGCCGAGAAAATCCTCCGGCTCTTCCGCAGGTGAAAGAATCAGGGACAGGTCCAGCCCCCGGGCTTTCCAATGATCCACGGCGGCGTCTACCTCCAGGACATCGACTCGGCCGATCATGTCGCTGACGGTCTTGAAGCCGAGCTCTGCCATGATCTGGCGCAGCTCCGTTGCGACCATGAACAGGAAGTTGATCACGTGTTCCGGCTGACCCGTGAATTTCTCGCGCAGTTCCGGATCCTGGGTCGCGATCCCGACCGGACAGGTGTTCAGATGGCACTTGCGCATCATGATGCAACCCAGCGCGATCAACGGCGCCGTGGCGAAGCCGAATTCCTCGGCGCCCAGCAGCGCTGCGATTGCCACGTCGCGACCGGTCTTGAGTTGGCCGTCGGTTTGCAGCACCACCCGTGAGCGCAGATTGTTCATCACCAGGGTCTGGTGCGTTTCCGCCACACCCAGCTCCCAGGGCACGCCTGCGTGCTTGATCGACGTCAGCGGCGACGCGCCGGTACCGCCGGTGTCACCGCAGATCACCAGATGGTCCGCGCGGGCTTTGGTGACTCCGGTCGCCACCGTTCCGACGCCCATTTCCGCGCCCAGCTTGACGCTGATCCGTGCCTGGGGGTTGGCGTTCTTCAGATCGTGGATCAACTGGGCGATATCCTCGATCGAGTAAATGTCGTGATGCGGCGGAGGGCTGATCAGGCCCACGCCGGGCGTCGAATGGCGGATGCCGGCGATGAAGTCGTCGACTTTGCTCCCGGGCAGCTCGCCGCCTTCGCCAGGCTTGGCACCCTGGACGATCTTGATCTGCAACTCGTCGGCATTGGTCAGGAAATTGATGGTGACGCCGAATCGACCGCTGGCCACCTGCTTGATCGCGGAGCGTTTGGAATCACCATTGGCGAGCGTGATGAAGCGGTTCGGGTCTTCACCGCCCTCACCGGTGTTGGATTTGCCGCCGATGCGGTTCATGGCGATGGCAAGCGTTTCGTGCGCTTCGGCCGAAATGGAACCGAAGCTCATGGCTCCGGTGACGAAGCGTTTGACGATTTCCTGCTCCGGCTCGACCTGGTCCAGCGGGATCGGGCCGCCGTTGGCGCCCGCTTTGAAGGCCAGCAGGCCACGCAGATTGCAGTTTCGCGTGTTGTCTTCGTTGGCATGACGGGAGAAGCGCCAATAGGCGTCTGCGTCGTTGCCGCGCGCCGCGCTCTGAAGGTCCGCGATGGCCTCGGGATCCCACATGTGGGCGTCGCCTTCCCGACGCCAGTGGAAATCGCCCGGGTTCGGCAGAACGGGCAAGCGGACGATCTCGCGGCCAGGATAGCCAATGTCGTGACGCCGCTCGTGCTCCTCCGCCAGCACCTCGAAGCCGATGCCCTGAACGCGACTCGCGGTGCCATTGAAGCAGCGCAGCACCACTTCGTCAGCCAGCCCCACGGCCTCGAAGATCTGCGCGCCCTTGTAGGATTGCAGGGTCGAGATGCCCATCTTCGCCATCACCTTGAGCATGCCTTTGGCGACTGCCTTTTGGTAGGCGTCCACGACATCTGCGTCGTTGCCGATGTGCTTGGCCTCGTCGAGGAAGCCATCGCGTCGAGCCTGCCAGAGCGCCTCGAAGGCAAGGTAGGGGTTGATCGCGTCTGCGCCGTAGCCGACCAGCAGGCTATGGTGGTGCACTTCGCGGGCTTCACCGGTTTCCAGGATCAGGCCGATCCGGGTCCGGGCTTCGGTTCGCACCAGGTGATGGTGTACCGCGCCCACCGCAAGCAGGGCGGACAGCGCGATTCGATCCTCGCCCATCTCGCGGTCGGTGAGCACGATAAGACTCATGCCATCGTCAATCGCACGGGTGGCCTCGGAACAGATCCGATCCAGCGCCGCGACCAGCCCGGATTGACCGGACCCCTTCGGGTAGCAGAAATCGATGGTTCGCGCGTGCCAGCCGCGATGGTCGATGTGCTTCAGCGATGCCAGTTCCTGGTTGGTGAGGATCGGGTGCGCAATGCGCAACCGGTGCGCGTGCCGTTCCGTCGTCGCGAGCAGGTTCGATTCCGGCCCGATGTAGCACTCCAGCGCCATGATCACTTCTTCGCGTATCGAGTCGATTGCCGGGTTCGTCACCTGGGCGAACAGCTGCTTGAAATAGTCGTACAGCATGCGCGGCTTGTCGGACATGACCGCCAGCGCGGCATCATTACCCATGGAGCCCAGTGGGTCGCGTAACTCCATCACCATCGGCAACAACATGAATTGCAGCGATTCCTGGGTATAACCGAACGCCTGCATGCGCGGCATCAGCGTGTCGGGATAGAAGCCGTGGGGTTCGAGGTTGGGCGCCAGGTCGCCGAGTTCGAGGCGTTGCTCATCGAGCCACTGCTGATACGGATGCGCGCGCGCCCACTCCGCCTTGATCTCCTCGTCGGGAATCATCCGCCCGGCCTTGAAGTCGATCAGGAATATCTTGCCCGGCTGCAAACGACCTTTCTTCACGACCTGATCGGGATCGACCGGCAGCACACCTACCTCGGACGCCATGATGCACATGTCGTCACTGGTGATGTAGTAGCGGCTCGGCCGCAGACCGTTGCGATCCAGCACCGCGCCGATGTAGTTGCCGTCCGTGAACACGATGGAGGCGGGGCCGTCCCAGGGCTCCATCAGGCACGAATGGTACTCATAGAACGCGCGCTTTTCAGGATCCATGCTGGCGTGCTGTTGCCACGCCTCGGGAATCATCATCAGCACCGCTTCCTGCAGCGTCCGCCCGGTCATCAGCAGGAACTCGAGTACGTTGTCGAAGGTCCCCGAGTCTGAACAATCCTCCTCGATGATGGGGAACAGCCGCGCAAGATCTTCGCCGAACAGTGGCGAGGAGGCCTGGCTCTGGCGCGAGTTCATGGCGTTCTTGTTGCCCAGCAGCGTGTTGATCTCGCCGTTGTGGCACATGAATCGATTCGGTTGGGCCCGGTCCCAGGATGGAAAAGTGTTGGTCGAGAACCGCGAGTGAATCATCGCCAGATGGGTTTCGTAGTCGAGGTCGTCGAGATCCCGGTAGAACGGGAACACTTGCTGGGGCGTGAGCATGCCCTTGTAGACGATCACTGTGGACGACAGGCTGCAGACGTAGAACAGCTTGCGCTCAGCCAGGGTTTCATCGCCGCGCAACAGATGCGTTGCGTGCTTGCGGATCAGGTAGAGCTTGCGCTCGAATGCGTCGTGGGCGATGCCTTCGGCGGCGCCCACGAACAGCTGCTCGATATGCGGCATGGCGCGGCGCGCGGCCTTGCCGATGTCGGCGCCGTCCGGGTCGATGGGCACCTTGCGCCAGCGGATCAGGTGCTGCCCCTCGGCGGCGATGCGCTCCTCGATGATCTTTTTGCAATGCGCCCGCTCTTTCAGCGCGCGGGGCAGGAACACGTTGCCGACCCCATACCGACCGGGCTCCGGCAGGTCGAATTCCATGTGGCGTGCAATCTTGGCAAACAGCTTGTGGGGTAGGCCGGTCAGGATGCCGGCCCCGTCGCCCGTGTTCTTTTCATAGCCGACACCACCGCGGTGCATCATGCAGCAGTTGATGTGCTCGGCCGCGCGAACGATCTGGTTGCGCGCGTTACCCTTGATGTCGCAGACAAACCCAACCCCGCAGCTTTCGTGCTCGAACGCGGGATCGTACAAGCCACGCTTACCCGGCAGCCCAAGCGTCAGCTCGGTGCTGAGAGCGTTACGGTGAGCCTTGCGGCGAGCCTTACGGCCAGCCTCAGGCGCCTGCGCATCGGGTCGCGTGCTCGTCATGGGCGTACTCCGTTCGTGTTTCGTTGCCGCATCCGCTAATGCGTGAGCGGGCGCGGGCTCAGTGGCCCCTGGCGTCCTCGTCATGGTCAAACGGGATGCCTTGCCCAACCGCGAGGAGGTGTACTGCGCGTTCGCGACAGTACTACTGGAGGCTTGGCTTGCGTTGGCGCAGGTATAGGCACCTCACAAGCGGCCCGAGAATTTAGCATCCGTCGCCCCAAAGTCAAGGAACCGCACGGGCTCCACCTCCTGCTTCCGGCCGGACTGGGGTTCGTCGTGGCGCGCATAACGCCTTGTTTTTGTTGGAGATCGGCGAACCCGTCCTGCCCACGAACATCTCAGAAATGGCCTGGGGAATCAAGCGGGGCTTGCCGAGCTCAGGGCGCGGCACGGTACCAGTAGTGGTACAGGTCAGTGAACCCGAGGGCCTGATACATGGCGCGCGCCGGGGCGTTGTTCTCCTCGACCTGCAGATAGGCATGGGTCGCGCCGGCCTGCGCGCCAGCGCCGAGCAGGCTGGAGACCAGAGCCCCGGCATGGCCAAGCCGGCGCCGCTGCGGGTGTGTGACGACGTCGAACAGACCGGTCAGTTCGCGTTCGACAACGGCCAGACCGCAGGCAACGGGTTGATGGTCTGCATACTGGACCCCGTAGATACAGAGGCTGCGTATGCCTTTGAGCAGCGCGGAGTGCAGCGCCTGGGTGGGTCGAGGCATTTCCGCCAGATCGGAGTACACGTTCAGCCACTCACGCAGCGGCACCTCCATGAACCTCGGGTCGGGTTGGGGAGGGTTCGCGATAATCCGGTGCAGGACCCGCGTCGGGTCGATGCGTTGGTAGCCCCGGGCGTCGAGTTGTGCGTCCAGCTCGCTGAAATCATCCACGGTGGTCAGGCGGAAGATCGTTTTCAGCTGTTGCTGTTCATACAATCGTTCGCAGTAGCGGATCTTGTCCAGCGGTTCCTGCAGGGCCGGGTAGAGCGGTATGACGGAGTTGGCCCGCTTGGTGAAGCCCCCGGAAAAGCGCACTACCCAGCCGTCCAGCAACATCTGTTGCAGCGCCGGCCAGGCGTTCAGCGAAGCCTCCTCGACGCGCCGTCTGAGGGGTGTGGGTGGGTGCTCCCCGGTCATCCGGCGATCGTACTACAGGTGCCGGAGGAAGGACTCCGGGCTGTTCAGGAAGGCTTTGGTCACCGCCACGTGCTCGACCTCGTCCCAGGCGATTGCTTGCGGCGGCGCCTGATCGAAGTCGAGGATCGTGGCGCCAGGCAGAGCCATCAGAATTGGCGAGTGCGTGGCGACGATGAACTGGCTGCCGTCTTCGACCTTGTCCATGATCAGTGCCAGTAGCGCCACCTGATTGATCGGGGACAGCGGCGTTTCGGGTTCGTCCATCAGGTACAGGCCGGGTGCCGTGAGGCGCTGGCGGAACAGTTCGAGAAACAGCTCCCCGTGGGGACGGGCGAACGGGTCATCACCATAGCGCGCCGCGATCGCTTCGTGCTGGGCCCGCGCCATGCCGGTGGCACGGCGATGCCCTTCGCCCGTCAGCGTTTGGTCGTAGTGCGCTTCCAGCTCACGATGCTCGTCTGCCATACGGCGGAGGCTCTGCACGAATCCCAGG
>SMVB01356337.1_pt1 | contig 67225 bp, 72 predicted proteins | sample 2456461 | NCBI WGS metagenome assembly SMVB01 (sample SAMN11095934, study PRJNA526329) | marine sediment metagenome | biome: Marine sediment; feature: Surficial sediment; material: Deep marine sediment; isolation source: Hadal surficial sediment | place: Pacific Ocean | collected 2014-05 | depth...
CCGCAGCGATACTTTCAACTACGAAGCTCATCATCAATACTTGGCTAGGTTTCTGGCTATTACCAGTTGCAAAGGGCATGGACTAGATGGATAAGAATTATGTGTTGCCTCATAACAAGCCAAGGCACACGGACACCAAAACCGCTACGCGGTTTCGGCGCCCGTGCTTGAAGCGTTAGGAGAATAGGGTTAGCTATAAATGAGAGGATATCCACATCATATCGATTTGACAGTAAAGAACATCGAAGAATCTATATCATTTTATGATCTAGTGCTCCCGCGTCTTGGTTATCGTCGTGAAGAGCTAAGTGCGGGAGAGGCGCCAAGTTGGTGTTGCAAAGATGAATTTGTGAATTATTTCGGAATTGCTCTACATCAAGCGGACAACCAAGAGGAACACGATAGATACTCAGCAGGATTACACCACCTAGCATTTCATGCAGAGAACAGAGAAGAAGTTGATGATTTCCATAAGTTCTTGCTCGCAAACCAGATTGAAATATTGGATGCGCCAGAAGAATACGATTATACACCCGGGTATTACGCAGTATTTTTTTCTGATCCAAATGGCATTAAATTAGAGGTTGTTCATGAGCCAAGATAAGAAATTGGTAACTCCTAACAAGGCGTGGCAGAGGGGCAATTTTACAGCTGCGCTTCAAAATCGTCCCTGCACGTGACGTTATGTGCCCTACTTCCAAGGCTAGCCAGTGGATGATGGAATTCTTAGCAGAGGAAGTTGTTAGTTGCCCATACTGTGGGGAGGCCATTGAAGTGCTCATAGATCATCAGGAAGCGGGGCATCAGTATATTGAAGATTGCCAAGTATGCTGCAAGCCGATCATATTCAAGTTGGCTTTAGATGCGGCAGGCAATATGTCAGTCTCGGTGCACGATGAAAATGAAGCCTACTAATCAGGCACATAACAAGGCCAGGCAGCCGGACATCCAAACCGCTGCTCGGTTTGGCCGCCACTGCTGGTGGCGTTATGTGTCAGTATGAGCACAACTCACCTCTCTGCTGAAGACATTGCTGAATCTCAATTGCTCGCCGCGTTGCGAATGTAGTTTGAAGAAGATTTTGTTTCCACAATTACCTTGGCTGGGGCTGCGGAGGAGATTCTAGGTAAACGTCTTCGCAAGATCGGACGAGAGCCTTCCTTTGACAACTTGCGAAATGCCATCGTCAAGCTCGTCAGGCAACGAGGCGACACCGATCCGAAAATTGATACACTCGTTGGTGAACTGCTAAATTCCACGAGAAACCAGTTAAAGCACTACTCAGGGGATGAGACGATTGAGTTCGATTTGCGTGAGGATGCGATCGAAATGCTAGAGCGAGCTATAAGCAACTTCACTCTACTAACCAACAACGTTACGTCAGAAATGTTCGATTTTTGGGGCAGCCTTGATGACACATAACAAGGCAAATCAGGTAGGGACGCACCGCTTCGCGGTCCGCCCCTGTTTGCGGCGTTAGGAGTCAATGTAGATGGCGGGCATCATCCAATCATATGGTATTTTCTGGAAAGAGAGCGACGTGTACTGGAGCACTACCAGTAAGAACGCCAAGCTTCTCGGATATCCGGTTAGAGCAAGATATTCCGGCCCTTTCAACATGAAGGATCAGATTGGTATCTACGTTCTCTACTCAGGCCATGAAATCATATACGTAGGGCAAACTGGATCAGGGAATAGCAGGCTGTTCTCTAGATTGAAGCGGCACCGAAATGACCACTTGGCTGGAAGATGGGATCGGTTTTCCTGGTTTGGTCTTCTCAGGTTGCTAAAGGGAGGGAGTCTTTCTGCGGAAAACCTTCGGACAACGGCATCTCTGAGGGTTTCACTTAATCACATTGAGGCAGTTTTGCTGGCGGCGTCTGAGCCAGCACTGAATAAGCAGGGTGGCAGGGTGGCAGGTTTGGGAAGCAAGCGCGAAAAATTCTACAACATCGTGATCCAAAACTGGGCAAGACGGAGAGCGAGATGATCAAAGAAATTTGGAGTGCTCAGCAGTGACTCCTAACAAGTCAGGGTTACGGACGGCGTGACCGCCGCCGTAACCTGAAGCGTTATGTAGCAAGGAGGAAGCGTGCATAGAGAATTAAACGTAACACACGAACCAGAAAATGATCGATTCGTTATAAGCTTTGAAAACGTAAAGAACATCGAAATCGTCTACTTAAGTGGCAGCGCCGCAGCCGAATTTATTGGTGGTGGCACTCCCGATCCCCGTCAGCAAAATTGTCTCGGTGATGGAATAGCAGACTACTTAGTTTCAAAAGGCCTCTCATCAATGAAAGACAATCCACTATTTGTAGTACCTCTCCTCGACATCCAAGCAGTTGAAAACTCACACGGCATCACACCTGAGCTGAGTGACTCATGCAACAGTCGTCTAGAAGAATAGAGCCACATAACAAGCGCAGGCAGTGGGACTCCGCTTCGCTACACCCTTGCTGCGTGCGTTATGCGGCCTAAGACGATTTCTCATGCACTTTAGGATCATTGGGAAAATTGGAAATGAGGAAACCCTTGCCAGCGGCAGCGGTATTCGCGAAGTTGAACGTCTACGTCGAATCTATGGACGTGGCCGGTGGAGGAAGCGCAAGGGTATAGCTACCGTGAAATTTGAGGATGGAAGCACTCGGAAAGTGGAGTTACACTGGTACGAAGCCACCGGCATCGGACGTAAAGAATACAAAATTAAACGGCTGCTAGACTGAATTATGACTAATCCTAAGTTTGTGATTTGTATAGAAAATTCTGAATATCCTGCCTCTCTGGAGATTCGCAAGATATACCAGGCTATGCCTGATTCCGATGCTTCAAAGATTGGGCACCTACGCATTATTGATGAGTCAGGTGAAGACTATCTTTATCCTCAAGCCTGTTTCATTGATGCCCATCTTTCCAAATCTGTCCAAGCAGCAGTAGTAGAGGCCGCATAACAAGGTGGTGATGAACCATGCGCACAAAAAGCGTGCGCCGGACAGGCCTACGCTCCACTTCGTTTCGCTTCTGCAGCCGGTTACCACGGCGTTATGGGGCACCACTTGCCAACTGAGCCATAATGGTATATTTTCTATACCATTATGACGTTTCAATACGATTCCGAGAAAAGTCTCTCAAACCTCGACAGGCACGGAATTGATTTCGAAGAGGCGCAGTTCCTTTGGGAAGACCCAAACATGATCGAGGTACATGCACGGTCTTCGGATGAGGCTAGATCCTTGGTTATCGCAAGATATAGAGACCGGCACTGGTCCGCGGTTGGAACTTACCGCGCGGACGAAATTCGAATTATTTCAGTCAGAAGATCGCGGAACGCGGAGGTGGAGTTGTATGAAAGCTAAAGACTTCGACAAGAAATTTGATCTTGATAAGGAAGATATCATCGACGACCTGGATCTATCCACGGCCAAGCGTCCCAATCAGACGCCGCGAAGAGTAAATGTAGATTTTCCAGAATGGATGATCACATCCTTGGACAAAGAGGCTGCGAGATTAGGCGTGACCCGTCAATCGATAATCAAGATTTGGTTGGCTGAAAGACTTGAGCATGCGACCCCTAACAAGTAGAGCAACCGGACGGCTTCACCGCCGGTTCTATTGGACCACGTCAAAGCTCTCTTTAGCTCGGCTCAACAAGAATTAGAATTTATCACAGCAAATCCTCATATTGAATCATTGAGACACAAAACAAACTTAACCAATGAAGAAGCCGTTCATTAAGCCTTGGCCTTATTGGTACAATGAGGAGCAGAGAACATGAATGGTTACAGTATAAAAATGGAATAATTAAACGAATTACACTAGAGACCCTACATAGCCCAATTCGAAGTATACTAAGTACTATTAATGGAAGGAAGTTTTGGGAAACAATTGGCCAGGTTGAATTCGACAGTGAATTCACAATTTATGTGAACCGACTGTTAGAGAGCGAACCAATTGCTGAATCATCAAGATTTTTAAAAATATATGAAGATTAGTGATGTTCGAAGAAAAAATCAGGCTGAAAGGTGAAATTGACTCACAACAAAGCAATTAAATTCGTCCCCTGCGATCACCGGGCGTGCAACAGCGTCGCGCGCCATTTATTGCGGTGTTAACTTTTTAGGAATTACCTTTTTATGCTGGATAAAATTATCATCGTACGAGATTACCTGAACGAAGTTAAGACTCGCTGTACCTACAATGCAGCAGCTCAAGCGCTAGGTATTAAACCGGCCGAATTAAAAAAACTACTAGGTGATCGTGGACCGGAAAATTCCTGGTTCGTAAACACAGGCGCTGGAGAACCAGTAGGATACGCTGACGATGAAAAACATCCTGAGCTTTATCGGACAAAACGAATTATTAAATCCGCAGAGGTTTTAACCAGAAATCTTGATCTGTGAAAAAAAGTTAACAAGACGTTCAACGATCGCCACTTCGTGACTGGACCGCTAAAAGCGCTGCTTCGCAGCCCATTAACTTAGCGTTATATGTTTCGACAATATATTTTCCACAAGTGAATTAATTTGAGAGAAATGAAATGGCAAGAACCAATTATTCCTATGAGAAACGGCAGAGGGAGATTGCAAAAAAGAAAAGGAAGGAAGAGAAACGTTTAAAGAAATTGGAGAAGGGCGGTGAAGGAGTGCAATCTGATCAGCCTGCACTTATAGATGATAAGAATGCTCCCATTTGATAGTGTGGGCGTCATTTGAACGTGAAAAATATTTCCAAACCGAATTCCAAACGGTGAATGGAAGTCGGCAGGTTCTTTATATTCACCAAAGTAATTGAGAAAACAATATGAGCAAAGGTACAGTTAAGTGGTTCAATGCAGACAAAGGATTTGGTTTTATTACTCCCGAGGATGGAGGAAAAGATCTGTTTGTTCACCATTCTGAAATTCAAAGTGGTGGCGGCTACGCAACGCTCAATGACGGACAGGCCGTCGAATATGAAGTGGGGCAAGGTCAAAAAGGCCCATGTGCAAATAAAGTTGTTGCGATTTAACTGGGTAAACATATAACAAGGCTAGGCAGTAAAGCCGCTTCGCGGCAGGGACATCCCCCGCGGGGTCGCCCCTGCTAGCGGCGCTATACGTTTAAGTCAGTAGTGGAAGCGCAATTGCGCAATTAACAGCGATTTTTCCTGAACTTTATATACGATTCGGTGTTCTTCGTTAATGCGCCGAGACCAGTACCCAGACAGGGCATGTTTAAGTCGCTCAGGTTTTCCGATTCCCTCACAGGGGTCTCTTGAAATATCCTCTATGAGAATGTTTATTCGCTTAAGAATTTTCTTGTCTGTTTTCTGCCAGTACAAATAATCTTCCCATGCACTTTCGGCAAAGATTAGCTTCACTCGAGCAAGTCCTGTTCACTCCCGCCACCTGCTTCCAGATCGGCAATAGCCTGTATCAGCCGCCTGGTATTCTTCGGGCTGCGCAGTAGGTATGCAGTTTCTTCCAGCGCTTGGTAGTCCTCCATAGACATCATCACCACGGCGCCTTCTCCCCTTCGGGTTATCACTATGGGGGCGTGGTCATCGCACACTTGTTCCATTTTCTTGGCAAGGTTGTTGCGGGCAGCAGTGTAGCTTATACTTTCCATTTGTCGTAACCTGTACATGTACATAAATATGTACGCATTGTATCCACGTATAATAAGTAAAGCAACCGGACGGCTACGCCGCCGGTTCGCTTGGCGTTATACATCACGAGAAAATCTACAGCCCTGGCATAGTAATCCTGCGAGTAATAGCAATGAGATTGCACTTCAAACCCTGTAATCCGAAATGAATGAGTCGAAACACTGGGAAGAAATTTACTCCACTACACCCAGCAACCAGGTTGGCTGGTATGCTCCCCATCTGGAAACTTCGCTGCAATGGATCGAGGAGCTTAAACTTGCAGCAGATGATCCGATTATCGATGTTGGTGGAGGTGCGTCCACGCTGGTTGACGATCTATTGGATTCAGGCCACAAGAAATTAACATTTCTTGAGCTTTCTGAAAGAGCCATTGAACTCACTAAAGAGAGATTGGGCGCGCGATCCAGTGTAGTAAGCTGGTTGAACGGAGACGTCACGGAAATCGAGTTGCCCTCCCTTTATTTTGGCCTGTGGCACGACAGAGCCGTATTTCACTTTCTGGTCGAGTCAGAAATGCGGCAAAAGTACAGAGAAGCACTTCTAAAGGCTTTAAGGATAGGTGGTTATTTCATAATAGGTACTTTTAGCCCAGCTGCTCCGCCTCAATGCAGCGGATTACCGGTTCAGCGTTATACGTCGGAGCTGCTGTGTAAAATATTCGGAAAAGAGTTTGAGCTCGTACATCATCAAGAAGAGATACACGGCACTCCATCAGGGGTAGAGCAAGCATATGTTTATTGCTTGTTTCAAAGAATAGCCTGATAAGCGCATGCGGTTGGAAGAACAAACATACCACGTGGTGCATATAGAATTTTGTTCTATTCGGGAGCCACATATAACCAAAAAGCGTTCCCGCGGAAACTTTTGCTCGCGCAATGCTGTGTTATCTTGAACATCAAAGCCCGTATGCGCCACTAACCATTGGGCCTAAACAGTTGCAAAAGACACTAGAGTGAGAGGGCATGGATATTTCGTATTTAGTTCTTCTGGTCATATCTTTCACGCTCCTGCTCATTGGCGTATTTTGGGTAATCCTTAGAAAGATAGCCAAAGGCACCAAGGTACTTGAGCTAAATGAATCCAGAATTAGTTGGGAAGAAGTAAGGTGTCCGAAATGCCAGGTTCCGATGGAGCCTGGTTATTCAATGGCCGGACGTGGAGTGATTTGGAGAAAAAAGGGTGCGAAGAGACCCGGTACGTTTTCTACCATTAATTCGGTTCTCGAAAACACATTGAGCATTAATATACGCCCTGCACTGAATATTTCCTGGCGCTGTCCCGGTTGCAAACTAATAATTCTGGATTATTCAAAAATGGTGAAGATCAACAAACGGTAATCATATGGCGCAGCAGTTTTCAGAAATATCATCAGAGATGACAGAGTTTATACACAAGCAGAAGGTATTCTTCATTGGTACGGCCGATGACGATGGGCGCGTGAATATCTCTCCAAAGGGTTCTGATTCACTTAGGGTTTTGGGAAGTAACCGAGTTGTGTGGTTGAACTTAACTGGCAGTGGCAATGAATCCGCTGCCCATATGATGGCCAACAATCGCCTAACCATTATGTTCTGCTCCTTCGAAGAAAAGCCCATGATTCTCAGGCTGTATGGGAGTGGAATAATTATTCATCCTGGTAATGCTGAATGGGACGAGCTCAGTAAACTATTTCCAGACAAAATAGGCGCGCGACAGTTCTTTGATATCGCGGTCGACCTGGTACAGACTTCATGTGGCTTCCAGGTACCCTATTATGACTACATGGGCGAGAGAGACATGCTCGACAAGTGGACTGAGCGTAGAGGAAGAGCTGGTATCGAGCAGTACTGGGGCGAGGGAAATAGGCGTAGCATTGACGGTAAACCAACCGGTATCTAGCAAGCCTTTTGGGGAGTCAAGGTGGCGGGTGACGCTTACAGTAATATACAAATCGGCGCTTGCATCGGTGGCCCGGCCATGGATTCTGGTAAACACAAGATCACTGACGAGGATAGTTTATGACTAAGTTTCAAGTCGCAACGAAGTTCTTTGAAGCCTGCGAAGCACCCCTCGGATGGGAAGGCTGCAAGCAATATGTACAAGAAGGTGCCACGTTCCAGGCCCAAAGTGAACCTATCGCTGAAATCGACAGTGTTGAGGGATACTGCGAGTGGATGAAGGCGTTTGGCACGGTCACATCGCCCGAAGGAACGTATTCTCTGCACACGTCCAGTTTCGATGAAAACACCAATACAGCGGTATTTTTCGCCACCTATCACGGCAAACACACCGGTGATGGCGGCCCCGTTCCGCCAACCAACAAATCCACTGATTCTCACTATGTCTACATTGTGAAAATGAGCGACGATGCAAAAGTCGAGCACATGATAAAGGTGTGGAATGCACCCTGGGCGATGCGAGAGTTGGGTTGGATGTAAAGGAGCGGCTGGAATTCTTACAAACAAAGGGTCCCAGCAAAGACGCATTTACTTTCGCAAAGCCCTTTGAACCAGAGTGAGGTGACTATGAGCATCAACAACAAGATTGACTACGTAGAGTTTCCCGCCAGGGATATAGAAGCCACAAAAGCATTCTTTGCGACTGTGTTTGGATGGGCCTTCGAAGATTATGGTCCGGAATATGCCGCATTCGCTGATCAAGGTGTTCATGGTGGCTTTTACAAATCAGATGCCGCATCTTCTGTCGAGACTGGCGGCGCGCTGGTGATACTTTATGCGGATAAACTTGAAGAGGTGCAGACGCGGGTTGAACAGGCCGGGGGCACAATTTTGAAGCCCATATTCTTATTTCCAGGCGGTCGTCGCTTTCATTTTTCTGAACCCAGCGGCAATGAGCTGGCGGTGTGGAGTGATGATTAACCAGGAGTCAACAAATGAAAGCTATTTGGAATAATCAGATCCTGGCAGAGAGTGATGAAACAATTGTGGTCGAAAACAACCATTACTTTCCGGTCTCATCGCTCGATATGGCGTACTTTTTATCCAGCGACACTACTACACATTGCCCCTGGAAGGGTGATGCCAGCTACTATTCGATAGTGGTTGAGGGCGAGGAGAACACCGATGCTGCCTGGTACTATGCCGAGACCAAAGACGCTGCCAAAGAAATCGAGGGTCGCGTGGCTTTTTGGCGCGGAGTAGAGGTGGTTTGAGAGGAGATAGTATGGCAGAAGTTCAACTGCAATCGACACTCACTTGTCCTGAATGTGGGGCGAAGCACGCCGAAACTATGCCCACGGACAGCTGTCTTTGGTATTTTGAATGCCCGGATTGCGATGCACTGCTAAGGCCGCTTGCGGGCGACTGCTGTGTTTTTTGTTCCTATGGCACGGTAGTGTGCCCACCCATGCAGGACGGCTCAAATTCCTGTTGCTAAGCGCGCAAACGAACCCAGCTTCGGCGTATCATGGACGACGTCCTGTTTTGGGAGCTTGTAGAGCTATGCGCACCAAGGGTAGAGAGCGAACGCTGGGCGAGTGGGAAACCCTTTTTACCGATACCGGCTTTGGCATTGAACACGTTCTGGATATGCGGACATTTGCCAAGTACCTGGTGGTACGGTTGCAGCGCTAGTGGACTTTGCTCGTCATGGACATTGAAGTTACCGAGTTACCGCATCCCGAAATCAGCTGTGCCAGTTGCCAGGCCTGTTGTTGTCGATTGGAAGTCTTGATTTTGACTGACACCGGGGTGCCGCGACGGTACATACAAACGGATGAGTGGGGCGGTGAAGTACTGGTGCGATTGGATGACGGTTGGTGCTCAGCTTTGGATCGCGATACCTTGTTGTGTACCATTTACGAGAATCGTCCCTTGATTTGCAGAGAATTTGAAATGGGCTCTTATGAATGTAAAGCTGAGCGATCGCTGGATTTGAATGATGGGGCCGATTATGATTCTTGAAGTTGCCAATCTGGATGTAAAAACGGGTCAGGAGTCCGCCTTTGAAGCCGCTTTTACAGAGGCCCAGGCAATCATAGCCAGCATGCCCGGTTATGTTTCTCATCAGTTGCAGCGCTGCCTGGAAAACCAGAGTCGCTACATTCTGCTGGTGAACTGGCAAAAGCTGGAAGATCATACAGTAGGTTTTAGAGAGTCGGATCAGTATCGGCAGTGGCGCAGCCTGTTACACCACTTTTACGATCCGTTTCCCGAGGTTTTGCATTATGCATCGGTTTTTAGCTCAGGCAGGCAGTAGAGCACAATGAGAACGTTGAAGCGCTGGTTACCCGATATTTTATTTTTGGTGTTGCTGCTTGCTGCCCGCTCTTCTTTGGCCGATCACTACTACGTGCCCTCGGGCTCCATGGAGTTCACTATCATGCCGGGTGACCGGGTGTTTGTGGACAAGACAGCTTATGGTCTGGAGTTCCCATTTTTGGATTTCAAGATATTGGCGGGAGATTCGCCGGTGGCGGGAGAGATAGCCATATTTGATTCACCGGCCGATGGCATTCGCCTGATAAAGCGCATTGTCGCAGTGGCCGGTGATAGCGTGGAGTTGCGCTCAGGGCATCTCATCCTTAATGGCGAGACCTTACTGTGTCACCGCGGTTCCAGCGATGAGTGCTTTCCCGGGCATTTTGCCGATCTCAACCTGGAGCACGGCTGGGGCCAGGATGTGGCGTCATTTGTGGTACCCCAGGGCAAGGTGTTGGCGATTGGAGATGCCCGTGGCAACAGTCGCGACAGCCGCTATTTCGGTTTGGTGGATGAGGCGGCCTTATACGGGCGCGCTGTCAGCGTGTTTTACCGAAAGGACGAGGGATTCCAATGGCAGACGCTGTAGCATTCAACATGCCAGGGCGTGGCCGGATATTCTTTCCAGGAAGTCTACCCGGCGATCACCTGGCTAGCCTGGGTACCCCACCTTGATATTGCCGAATGGTTTTTGTGCGACCCGTAAAAGCTTGAACATAGCCAGTGATACATAACAACCCAGGAGCCCAGCTGTGGCGGAGATAGAATTTACGCGGGATGAAAAATCAATCATAGCCCGCAAAATCCAACTGTATTTTCAGGAAGAGCTGGAACAGGAAATCGGCCAGTTTGACGCGGAGTTTCTGCTGGACTTTTTTGCTGAAGAGATCGGTTCATTTTTTTACAATCGCGGTGTCTATGATGCACAGGCCGTTTTGGAAGATCGCCTGCAAAATATTACCGAGGCTCTCTACGAAATAGAGAAGCCCACCCAGTTTGTTCGCTAGGCGGTAAGCGGGAACACCAGTATGTCAGTTATATTCGGGCTCGCCATTGTCACCCTATGTAGCACACTGGTGTGTTACTCCGTAGCCAAAAAGCGCCGCGCCAATGTGCCCTTTTGGGTGGTTATGGCCGTGCTGATCGGCCCCTTCGCTGTTCCTTTTGTTTTCTTCGCCAAGCCCAGAGCGCCGGTAGTTCTTTAGATGAGTAGTGAAGATCCCTTGTCCGAGCAACCGTTTAGCTACCAGGAAACAAAGCACGGCCGACTGCACATTTACTGCCGGGGCAAGCTGGCAAGTACAATGAAGGGAAAGGAGGCGACACGTTTGTTGTCGCGCCTGGAGTCGGCGGACTCCGCCCAGGCACAACGGGTGATGGCCAAGGCCACCGGGCAGTTTAAGTTTGGCAATGAGCGGGTCGCCAAAAACCGGAGGAATTCGTGAAGACACGCGCTTTTCATGTCGATGATACGGATGGTGTTGTCAGGCTTTGGACCGCCTGCGAGCTGGTGGTGCCCTGGAACGACCCGCGCCAGGATATTGCGCGCAAGCTTAAAGTGAATCCAGAATTATTCCTGGTGGGTGAGCTGGCCGGTGAAATAGTAGCCACTGTGATGGGCGGCTATGAAGGTCATCGTGGCTGGATAAACTACCTGGCCGTGGATCCCGCGCATCGGGGCAAGGCCTATGGGCGTGAAATTATGGCCGCCATAGAGTCCCGGCTGCAGGATCTGGATTGCCCCAAGATCAATCTGCAGGTTCGCAGTAGCAATGAAGCGGTGCTGCGATTCTACGAGGCCATCGGCTACGGTATAGACGACGTGGTGGGTATGGGTAAGCGCCTCAAGCAAGACGACTGAACCGATAATTACTACTACACTGTGGATAATGACCTGGCAGGAGTGGCACGATGAATCGCGGCATTTTATTTGTATGGCTGGCCGCACTGTCTGTGATGACAAGTGCGATTGCCGGCGAACGTATAGAGTATTTGAATTCCAGCGGGACCTTACCCGACAACCTGCCTTTCTCTGCGGCGGTGCGGGTGGGCAATACGCTGTATCTGTCCGGGCAGGTAGGTGTATTGCCCGGCACAATGAAACTGGCGCCCGGCGGGCTTGAAGCCGAAGCCTTGCAGGTGATGAAGAATATTGAAGCGGTATTGCATGCCAACGGCTATAAATTGAAGCATCTGGTGAAATGCACGGTGATGCTGGCTGATATTGCCGATTGGGCGGCTTTCAATGTGGTCTACCAGGATTTTCTGCAAAAACCCTATCCTGCGCGCAGTGCCTTTGGCACGAGTGGGCTGGGGCTTGGCGCCAGGCTCGAAGTTGAGTGTATGGCGGCAAAGGAGTAAGGCATGCCACCTTTACGGATCTGCGATATTCAGTCTTGGCTTCCACAGGCGTATGGTGACGGGCACCAGCAGGTTGAGCGCGAAGGCCGTGAACATCAGCGTATAGAACATTTCATCGTTGATAATTGAGTGCTCTACGTAGGCGATGTCCATAACCACAAAGGCCAGCTCAGCTCTGCCCAGCATGCCAAAGCCAATCAGCCAACTCTCGTTCCACTCGAAGCCGCCGGTAAAGCGCGCCGCCAAACCGGCCGATAGCACCTGACCTATAAACAGGCCCGTGGTGAGAATGATCGCCTCGTCGATAACACTGGCCATGATTTCCGGGTGAATGATCAGGCGACCGCCCAGGATGACAAAAAATACCGGGCCAATCCATGAGAAGGCCACGCTGTCTACGATGCGACGGGTTTCCTCGTACAGCGTTTGCCCATCGGTCTCAGATTTATCGCCAAAGGCAAAATACTCCTCGCTAATTATCAGTCCTGCCATATAGGCGCCCACCGCCGGGTGAAAACCAAAGGCGTGGCCCAGTAATGCCACTAACAACGCCAGCAGCAATACCGTGAGCGTGGCGTGTTCGCCGTCCTGCAGGGTGAGTAGGTAGCGCAGGTTGAAACGATTGATTATAGGGATGTTTCTCAGTGGGCCGCTGCTGGCCGGGAATAACCAGACAGCCATGGCGGTGATTAGCACAAAGAACGCGACCGCCTTGATGGCGACAATGGCCACGCCCATTGCATCCAGGCTGGCGCCTCCAGAGGCCATGGGAACCAATATCGCCACCAGCGCGAGTGAGGCAATGTCGTCCAGCACAGCCGATGTCATGATACCCGTGGCGGCGGCAGTTTTACTCAACCCCTCTGTGCGCAGGGAGACCATGGTCAGTGAGACAGCGGTAGCCGTCATGGCCAGGGCGCACATCAGGGTGGCGTTAGCATCGCCCCAGCGGTTATAGATCACACTATAGGCAACTATAAAGGGCACCAGCGCGCCAAAGAACGCGATGCCCCAACTGCGCTTGATGCTCTGCAGAAAGGCGCTGGAGCTTTCTTCAAAGCCCAATGCGAACATAATGACAATAATGCCCACCTGGGACAGGTCGGTCAGGAAGATACCCGGGTCTTCCGGCAGTATGCCGGTGTTCACCAATAGGCAGCCCATGGCCAGAAACCACAGGGCAGGGGTTAAACGGGTTTTTCCGGCCAGGTAGTGGGCCACGAAAACCGCGGTCCATATAACGGCGAGGGATTCGAGATCTTGCATTTTGTCAGCCTAGCAGTAGTGCCGCGTGCTGGTTTTGACCTGCGTCAAGCGCGATAGAATTCAGTATCGCCCGGCCTTTGCTAGTGTGTAAACTACTTGGCATCTATTGAGGAGGCAGCATCGTGAGTTCGATTGCGCGGGCATTGTTTGGTGAATTGGAGCAGGGGCGCCTGGCACGTCTGCCTTTTGTGCTCTATGTGTCGGCCATCCATCTGTCACTGCTGCTGTTTGCCGTTGGGGTGGGGATGTCGGCGGGCCTGGCTGAGTATGCTGCCAACGGTGACATTGAGGGGGCGCAGCAGGCCTTGAGTGATTGGATGAGTATGCCAAGACTGCTTATGACGGGCGTCTTTTCCCTGGCTGTGCTCTTCGCCAACTTCAATATACTGGCCAAGCGCATTCGCGATATTGGTTTGCCAGGTTGGTGGTCGCTGTTGGCATACGTGGTGGTGCGCAGTATTGCGCCCTATATAGCGGGTGGCTCAGTGGGGTTGATCCTTGATACCTTGCTTATGCTGGTGCTGTGTTTTGCGGCTACCGATCGACTGCAGCGAGAGTCATCCAGCTAGGCGCCCCCAGCCAGGCGCTCCCGTCTAGGCAAAAATACCCTGTATATACCAGTGTTCCCGCAAGCGGTCCCGAAATACCCAGTACTGTTGCCCCTGCGGGTCTTGGGCCACGTAGTAATCGCGGCTAACCGCATCCAGCCACCAGTTATCTTCAATGCGCTCCGGACCTTGCAGTAGTGTGAGGCGGCCATTCCAATACAGTTGTTGTTTTGAATAACGCAGCAGTTGCGGCTGTGGCATCAGCCAAAAGGGCCGCTGGCCGGTATAGGCACTGTCTGCTGCCGGGTCAGTGTGCTGGTCGGTGCTGCTGTAGCCGGCAAACTCTGGCAGGTGTTCGTCACGGCAGGCTATTTTTTCCACGGCCTGTAGCCCCAGTCGATTCTGCAAGCGGTCCAGCAGGCTGTGTAAGGGTTCTCGCTGAGCCTGGTTGAACAAGTCGTGATTGTGGGCCTGGCCAGCCACCAGTTGCTCACAGCTGAGGCGAATCCACTCGACCCCGATATCCAGTTGTAGTTGTTCCACCTTGATCTGGGTGAGCTGGTGCCATTCCTGCCAACTGGATTGTGGCAGTGTGCTGTGCACTTCAAAACTGCGCCGTTGGTGATTGATGCCGTATAAGCGCCATTCAATCTGCTGGCATTGCAGTTGGGTGTTGCGCAAAAACTGGCAGAGGGTTTGCAACAGCATCTGTATGGCGGGCTGTAACTCCTGGTTGGCTTTAACCTCGTAACCGAACCAGTAATCGTCGCAAAACTCGTCAGGCGGTTGAAATAGCAGCTGGCGATCTTCGGCGGTGCCCAGAATCTGTTGTAGCACGTGGGTAAACTTACGGCCACAGCGCCGGGCCAGTGCCTGTTGCGGCAGTGACAATATGTCACTGAAGTGCCTCAGGCCCGCTTTCGCCAGAGCGTCGACCTGGCGTGAAAAACCCGGCAGCAGTTTCAGGGGCAGGGGGGCCAGTTGTTGCTCCAGGTCCAGTTGCAAGGCCTGGCCCTGATCCTGATCCGTATGTGAGAGCAGCCAGGCTGCCCTGGGCGTGGCGGCCAGCCCACTGCAATAGCTATAGGCGCGACAGGACAAGTCAGTACGTACCTTTGCCAGCACGTTATCCAGACCCCGGTATAAAGCCAGGCAGCTGCCGACCTCCAGCAACAGGCTGTCCTGTTGGTAACTGCAAAGCGACGGGGTGATGTTGTAGGCCCAGCAACACAGTTGCTGCAGGCAACGCTGTTCTGCGGCCGGATCTCGTTCCAGCAGGGTGATGGTGCCGGCCAGGGCACGCACGGTGGCAATGCTCTGGCCGGGCTTTATACCTGCTTCAGTGGCGCTATCGTCGGCCTGCAGTACCCGTTGTTTTTCGATTATTACTACGGGTATAGCGGCGGGTTGTGCCGTAGTTGCCTGCTGCCGGGTAAGGGCCTGCAGGGGCAGTTGATGAAAACGCAGACACAACCACAACATGCATCTTTAGACCTCCTTTAGATCTCTTTCAGGCGCTGTGGGCCGGGATAACAACGTGCTGCGCCGACGGGTAGCTGGGCAACTCCCACAGTTGGGGTTGTCCCGGCACGTCGTTTTCTTCGCCCAGGTGTACATCGACATACTGGTTGCCACCGCGCTGTTTGAGTATGTGCAGCCGGCGGTAGGCATTCATCTCTACGCGCAGGGGCGCAGGGGAATGGTTCTGGGCGGCCTCACGGGGCCGGAACAATACCGATAATACATCGTTACCCGCGGCGGCCAGTTGCAGCTTGCGCAGTTCACTGTAGCTGTATTGCTCGGTGCCCAGCCAGGCAAATACCGCACTGCAGGTGCTGCTGCGCAGGGCCTGCTCAATACTCCACAGCCGGTCCTGTCGATTCTGGGGGTGTACCAGCAAGACCTGCTGGGTATCGATGCCACGGGCCGCCAGCAGTGGTGCATAGGGCATGAAAGGGGGGGCAATAAAGGCCTGCCAACGGCCCTTGGCGCTTAAGGTTTCCATGGCGGGCAGGAACATACCCATGGCGCCCAGGCCATTGCCATCGCTGAGCACCTCAATATTGCTGCCCAGGGGCCAACCATTGCCATACAGTTGCTCATCCAGCTGCTGAAAACCGGTAGCCAGGCCCGGCTGCGGGGCGGGTGTATTGCGGCCACGCCAGGTGTCATTGCGCTGTATCACGCGCTCTATGTCTATATTGGGGGCCATATTAGTGGTGGCGGTACGGCTGGTATTGCTTGCTGCGCTCTGTGTGGCAATATTCATGGGCTTGTCCTCTTTATTAAAAGCTTTATTAAAAGCCTTACCAAATACTGTTTATACGAACAGTGTATGTATATACAGTAGTTGTCCAGTATCAATAAATCAAGGGGGAATTTTTCACATGATTGACCACCTGAGCACTTATGCGACAGATTACGCCGCCACCCGGCCCTTTACTTGTAAAGAATATTACATATAATCGGTACGAGTGAGGATTGAATATGCAAAAAACCATGAATCTAAATGTCCGTATCGGCGGAAACCTGGGTGATTTTGTAATGAAGAACGTAGGGGACTCGGGTGACTATGACAATGTCAGCGAGTATGTGCGAGACCTGATTCGCCAGGACAAATCACGGCAAGAAGAAATTGCATACACGCGTTTGAAAGCCGAGCTACAACAGGCATTTTCTGCACCAGAATCAGATTACACTGAGCTGAGTGCAAAAGATGTTATCGCTCGCAATGCTACTGTATAGAAATGAAACCGTACTTGATTCTCAGGGCCGCTGGTTTTCGACTTGATGATATCTACCAATATACCTTGGCTAATTGGGGGCAGGAACAAGCAGATCGCTATATCGAAGGCTTGTTTGAGCATTTTGGAAATATTGCCTCCGGCAAAGTGTTGCTACGGCCTGTCCCAGCAGAATTTGAAGTGGATGGCATGGTCTCCCGATACGAAAAGCATTTTGTATATTCAAAGGCTTTGAGTACAGGTCAAACGGGTATTGTCACCATCCTCCATGAAAGGATGCATCAAATAGAGCGATTTAGTGAGGATTTCAAATAGTGTCTGGGACACTTCTGGCCCCAATCACCCGGCCGCAGCAGCGGCAGCCTCTCCCATAACCTGCATGCAGGATACCCGTGCCTCCGGCCCCAGGGCAGAGTAGCCACCGTCGACTGGAAGATCAGCACCGGTAATGAACGAGGCATTGTCTGAACACAGGAAGACTACCGCGTCAGCCACTTCCTCTGCCTCGGCGAGGCGGCCCAGTGGTTGGTACACAGCGGCCAGTTCATCCGCCAGTTCACGATTGCCCAGCATCAGGCCAGCTACGGGAACGCTCCAGGTAATACCCGCCGCCACGGTATTCACCCGAATACCGAACTCGGCCAGGTCCAGCGCCTGACTGCGTGTCAGTTGGTGAATAGCGGCCTTGGTCACCGGGTAGGTCCAACGCTGGGCCTGTGATATGCGGGCGCTTATACTGCCAAAATTGACCACCGCCGCGCCTTCACTTTGTTTCAGGTAGGGCAGGGCCTTTTGTACCAGCAGTGCTCCGCCGATCACATTGATATTGAAGCTGTTGTGCCACTGCTCGCGGGTAGAATCAACACCAGCATCGTCGTAGACGCAGGCCACGGTGATAATAAAATCGATACCGCCAAAAGCTTGTACTGTTGCGCCCACCAGGCTGTCCAGATCCTCATCGCTACCGATATCGGTGCGATGGTAGAGTGCGCCCTCGCCCAGTTCCGCGGCGATTGCCTCACCCTTGTCGGCACTGCGTGCGGCGATGACAATTTTCACGCCGGCACTGTGCAGACCGCGCACTACGGCGGCCCCGATACTGTCGGCGCCCCCGGTAACAATGGCAACTTTGCCGGTCAATCCTCTTAACTCTCCCATTGTGAGCCTCCTGTAATAACTAATTTAAAATGAATTCCATACACTGCTCGATAGCCCTGGCTTTTTCCGCCCGGGTCGGGCGGCCCGCAGCGGCGATACCCGTCATCAGGTAGCCATACAGGAACCGGGACCGAATCTGCGTGGCGGCCTGGTCCAGGCCGGACTGGCCAAGTAATTCTGTGAGAAACCGCAGACGTTTGCGCTCCACTCGTTTCATAGTGTTCAGGGCCGAGCTATCAAACAGGCTCCAGGCACGCACAGCGGTGTCGTAGCGATCCATCGACTGATACAACACACTGGCGATTACATTTCGCAATTTGTCTGCAGCGCTCCCGTCCAGCTTTCTGGTTTGTTGGATAACTGTGTCAGTGAGCTCCCGCTCCCAGTACTTCAATATTTGTTGCAGCAGGTCTTCGCGATCCTTGAAATGCCAGTAGAAGCTGCCCCGCGTCACTCCCAGCACCTTGGACAAGGGCAGTACCTTGACCGAGTCGACACCGCGCTCGTTAAGCACATCCAGCGCTGCCTGCAGCCAATCTTCCTTGCTCAAATTCGAGTTGGGCTCGGTTTTTCTAACCATGTCACTCACTCTCCTGCTGTATTTCTTGTAGGGATGGCTTGAACATGAATGCCGCCAGGGCCGGCAACAGGGTCAGTGCGCCCACCATGTTCCAGAGAAACATAAACATTAGCAGGATTCCCATGTCGGCTTGAAACTTCAGCGGGGAGAAAATCCAGGTCATCACCCCGGCGGACAGGGTCAGCCCGGTAAACATTACCGCGCGCCCCGCCGAGCGAATAGTACGCAGGTAGGCCTCGTGAATATCGTAGCCCAGTAGCAAGTAGTGCTCCAGTCGACTGTAGATATAGATGCCGTAGTCGACGCCGATGCCTACCCCCAGCGCAATGACCGGCAGGGTAGAAATCTTGATGCCAATCCCCAGGTGCGCCATCACCGCCTCGGAGAGCATGGAGGTAATACTCAAGGGCAGCATGATACACACCACCGCACGCAGGCTGCGAAAGGTCAGGAACACCATGGTAGTGACCACGGCGTAGACCAGCAACAACATGAACATTTGCTTGTCTGCAATCACGTCGTTAGTGGCGGCCGCGATGCCGGCATTGCCCGCCGCCAGCAAATAGTTCAGGTCTTCGGTGGCGTATTTTTCGATTGCCTCACGGGCCGCATCACCTACCCGGATCAAGGTCTCGGCCTTGTGATCATCCAGGGAGATGTAAACGAAGCTGAGGTTGCAGCGGTCGTGATTGAAGAAAACTCCTTCCGGTAAATACAGCACCGTGCCGTCCAGGGCCCGTGCATCCCGGTAAACCGTACTCCAGCGGATATTGCCCTCGTTCAACAGGGCGGCAGTGCGTTTTGATCCCGAGGCCGTGGAAGCCACTCCCTGCACACCCGGAACCCGTTCCATGGCGCGGTGGAAGCGGTCGATGGAACTGACCGTCTGGTAACTGGAACAGGCATCGTCAGCGGATTCAACCATGACTACCATCACGTCGGAGCTGCTGGCGTAATTGGCAACCAGGTAAGCCACGTCCAGGTTGTAAACCGAATCCGGGTGAAATTCTGGCGCTCCCTTGTCGAGGTCGCCAATCTGCAGGTCCTGCCGGGCATACAGTGAGTAGGCCATCAGCAGCACACCCAGAACAATCGCGGTTCGCGCCCAGCGCGGGCGGGTAAAGTTGGCCAGGAAATTTCCCAGGGGACCACTCTGGTGCTGACGCATTTTCGCCCGCGCAATACCTTTGCTACCAATGCCGGTGTAAGACATCAGGATAGGCAGCAAAACCAGTTTGGAAAAAACCAGTGCGACGATCCCGACACTGGCGGCAATTGCCAGCTCCTGGATGATCTGTACAGGGATAAAGTAGATCGTTAAAAAGCCCACACCATCCGAAATCAACGCGGTCAGACCGGGCGCAAACACCGATCGAAAGGAAGAGCGCGCCGCCTCTAGCGGACCCTGACCGGTGCTCGCGGCCATGGCCATGTAGTTCACGTTCTGCACCGCGTGGCTGACGCCGATGGCAAATATCAGGAAGGGCACCAGGATGGAGAAGGGGTCCAGTCCGTAACCCAGTAAGCGCAGCAGCCCCAGCTGCCAGACAACGGCCAGCAGCGCACAGGAAACCGCTGTCAGCGAGGATAACCAGCAGCGGGAGTACAGGAACAGTAGTACCAGGGTTAGCAGCACGGCTACGGCGAAAAAGACGCCCACCGTGGCTATGCCATCAATCATGTTGCCAACCACCTTGGCAAAACCGACGATGCGAATCTGCATGTGCTCGTCGCTATACTTGTCGCGCAGTATTTCCAGGCGCTCATTCAGCAGTGCATAATCAAGAGCCGCACCGGTTTCCGGATCAAAATCCAGCAGCGGCGCCAGGATACTGCTGGAGTCCAGATTGTTCGCCACCAGGTTACCCACTTCACCGGAACGCAGGATATTGGCACGCACAGCTGCGAGTGCCTGCTCGGAGCCATCATAATCGTCACCAATCACCACGCCACCGGTAAATCCCTCTTCCGTGACCGCGCGCCACTGCACGTTCTTGGTCCACAGGGATTTCAAGGCGGACCGGTCTACCCCGGGCAGAAAGAAGACTTCATCACTGAGGGCCTGCAGTTGCGCCAGGTACCTGGCGTCAAAAATATTGCCTTGTCTAGCCTCGACAATGATGCGTACCACATTCGGGCTGGCGATATACTGGCGGTGTTTGTTGAAGTTCTCTATGTACTCATGATCCTGCGGAATCATTTTTTGAAAGCCGGTCTCCGGCCTTATCTGCATGGCGTGGTAACCCAGGAACAGGGAAGTGAGCAGGATGAACAACAGCCACCAGATGCGATAGTTAAAGACCAGGTTTTCGATGCGACCCTCGACGACTTCCTCCAGGTGGGAGTGTTCGCCATCTGCCGCTGGTTCAAACTCTTTCATTGTGTGCCGGGCTCCAGATACCGAATTGAAGAGGGTAGGCCTTCAGCATCCAAGCGCCGCAAGCCTGCTTCACCGGCTAACATGACAGCACCCGAACGGGTCACCTTCACGGTAGCGAAACTGGCGCGTCCCGACTGGCTGACTTTGCTTGTTGCTGCTGCGTTCAAGTCTACTTCCACAATCGAACCACCCAGCCCGACAAACACGGCCCGTTGGCGCGATAGCGCACAACCACCCAGCAATGAGGCCTCTGTATCCAGTGCTACGTGCCGCCAGTTGTCACCGCCATCCGCCGAATAAAACACATTGCCGCGCAGGCCCGCTACCCAGGCATCACCGTAACCGCCGGCGACGGTGAACAGGCTGCCTGGATAACCCAGTTCCAGTTGTTCCCAGTTAACTCCGCCGTCGCGAGAACGCAGTAACAGGCCAAATTCACCCGCCATCAGCAAAGTCTGCTCTGCAATGGGGTGGATGCTGTAGAGGTGTAGAAATTCAGGATTAGGAACCCTGGCGGAACCGTCCTGCCAGGTCCTGCCGCCGTCAGCGGTCACGAAAAAGTAGTTGAACGCACCGATGGCGTAACCATGCTGCTCATCGGCGAACCAGACATCGAGGAACGGCCGATTTGGGCCCATTTCGATTTCACGCTCCGCTTCATCGAGCGCCATCCCGGCGGCATCGCGTTGCAGTAGCAGCGCTTCATCGTCACTGCCTTGCAGTGCTTCGAGCTGTGCTTCTACCCGCGTCAACCAGACCTGGGCTCCCGCTAGTAAAATATGTCCCGTCTGCCAGCCATCAAGTTGCTTGTGCCAGGTTTCACCGCCATCTTCGCTGTGCAAAATGACCGCATCGTGCCCTACCGCCCAGCCCTTGAGTGCACTGGGAAAATGAACCGCGGTCAGCATTACCTGTACCGGCACTTGCGCCTGGCGCCAGCTGACCCCCTGATCGTCGGAATACAGAATATTGCCGTATTCACCGACTGCCACCAGGCGATCGCCGGCAGAGGTAATATCCAGTACCAGCTTGTTGAGCGCACTGGCACTGGATTGCGCCGGCAACTCCAGCAGATCCGGGAGTTGCGCTGATGCAGCCGACGCGACGCTTAGCAGGCAGAATAAACTGGCCAGTGCAAGGCGGGACATGCCCTTTACCTTACACCCATCTTGCGGACGTTGGCCGGGGTGAAGAAAGATTTACCGGGCTTCGGTTGGGAATAGTCGTAGGGCCCCTTGTGCTCACCCATCATTGTCACCACGTTGTAACGACGAGAGATCAGGTCGTGGTGCACTTCATTGGCTTCAGCCATCAGCGGCACTTCCCAGTACAACTTGGCGTAGCGGTGCGCGGAGCGCCACAGCTGGCCCTTGTCGTCGTACATGTCGTGCACCAGCACGTTCCAGCTATCCTCATCCAGGTACAGGGTGCGGCGTGGATAAATGTGACGTTGCCCCTCTTTCAGGATCGCCTCCACCTCCCACACGCGGTGCAACTCGTAGCGCGGCAGTTCGGGATTGATATGACCGGCCTGGATCAGTTCGTCATTCTTAACGCCGGCAGCGCCGAGAGCGTAGGAGTTATAGCCGACGTACATCTCTTTTTTGCCCTTCAATTTCCACTGGTATTTCTGAGGAGAACCAAAGTACATGTCGTAGGCATCCACGGTACGCAGACCCTGGGAGGGCGGGACCGGTGTGTCAAACACAAATACCGGCGCGCGACGTACCCGTCGCTGGCCGCCGAAGTAACGCCAGGCCTGACGGGGTTTGGCGCTGGCATCCAGGTAGTCAAGAATGAGGAATGTGTCACCTGCGACCCGGGCTGGCGCCAGCTGACGCGGAATAAACATGGAGAGCCGATCAGTGCCCTCTTCTTCCAGGTCCCAGTAGGGCCAGTAGGTATTGCGCGTCAAACTGTCCTTTACGTAGCGGCCCCTGGCATCGGGTGCGGCGGAATCAATGGCCTCGACACGATACAGACCCTGGTAGCGCAGCAGGTGATTCCAGACCACTTCCAGTCCGTTTTGGGGAATGGGAAAGGGGTAACAGGCATGGGCGCCAGTCACGCCATTGCCGGTGTCGGTCAAACTCGCGTTCTGCGCACACGCTTTGGTGCGATCGTACACCCACTGCGGATTCTGGAATGTACGGTGGCTGGGGTAGACCTTCATGGAATAGGTATCGGGATACACCTTGAACATGGCCTGCTGACCCACTGACAGTTTGTCGGCATATTGATCGACATTGTCGGCGGTGATAGTGAATAAGGGCTGTTCATCAGCGTAGGGGTTGGGGTGGTGGCCGCCGGGCACATAACTCGCGGGCACATCGCCTATGCCGCCGCCAGTCCATGCGGGTATGCTGCCGTCGTCGTTACCTGCTATTTCCGCACCCACCGGGGTCAGGTCTTGACCGAGACGGGTCGCTTCCTGGGCAGACACCGCCGCCAGCGCTCCACTGCTCATCGCCGTCAGGGCGATGGCACTTAAAAGGGATTTATGTGATTTTTTTAACATTAGGATTCACCTCAGTATTGTGTTTGCCTAGAAGCGGTATTTAACTGCCAGGGAAATATTGTCGCGGTCACCCAACACATGATCGCCAAGATCCTGACCCAGGGTATCTGTACCGTCCCCAAAGAAGTTGGTGTAGCCCAGCTTGGCGCTCCAGGTATTCTGCCAGGAGGCCTCCAGGGCGGTGGAAAATGCCTTTGCACCATCGACAAAGCCGGTGCCTACAATCGGTGATGTACCACTGACGCCCTGGTTCATGTTTACAGTCCAGATCAAGTCTGTACCGGTCAGAATGCTGACCATTTTTCCGATACCGTCGTACCAGGTAAAAGAGAAGTTGGCGCTATAACCCCAGGAATCGACATCCGCCTGGGTATTGCCGCTCCAGACATCCTCATCGTCGAGATCAAGAATATGGACATAACCCACTTCCAGGATCAACGTGGCATCATCGGCGAAGGTGACGAAGTTCATGTCCTGAGTAAAGGTCACCTGGGTGACTATCATTTCCTCGCGGCTGAAGAGGTTGGTAGCGATCTGCGCACCCGGCATGCTGCCAAAAGGTGTCCCCTCCACCACTGTTGGAACCAGACCGTCGAGCAGGCTGGTAGTCTGTATCGGGACATCCCTGTGGTAGATGATTTCACCGGAAAACGCGGTTTCGCTGAAGGGAATCACGGTATTCCAGGAAGCGCCGTAATACTCGATATCTTCCTCGTAGATCAGCTGATAGCTGGCCTCATCAAAGGCAGTTGACGCTAAAGCGAGAACAGCGCAACTGCCCGCCGCGGGACCGGCATTGCCAAAGCACTGCCCGCTCCAGTCATTATCGAGTGTACCCAGGTAGTTGGTAAAACCGATGGTCGGGCGCTTGCGGTGATAATTACCGGCATAGAATCCAAACTCGGTATCATTAAGCTCCGGTACGTACCAGCTCACGTAGGCACCCCACTGACCGTTGTCGGAGGCTTTATCATCCGCAATCCGATCCACGGCAATGAAAGGCAGATTGAAATACTGTGGGTCCTGTGGAAACGGCAACTGGCCAGCAACAGCACCCACCGGCAACAGGAAGTTTTCACCGCCCTCGCCGGACAGGGGATCAGGCACGGCGCTAAGATAAGTTCCATAGGGTGGCGCGATTGTCTCTTCCCACTCGTATTGGTAATAAGTGGAGAGCGAGATATATTCAGTCAACGCCAGCGAGCCATATATCGCACCTAGCGGCCGCAAAATCTCTTTGACCTCTGTGCCGGGCAGCAGGGCTTTTGAAACATCTGCCGGGTTGATCATTGAGCTCAGGCCGTTCTGGATGAAGGCACTTTCACCCCAATTAATCACTTGACGACCTATGCGCACAGTGGCAGGGTGGTTCCCTGTGGGAGCGAGCTCGGCGAACAGAAACAGGTCCAGAAGTTCTACATCAGCACCTGCCCGGTCTTCCGTCGCTTTAGTGAAATCGTCATTGCTGGACATACTGCCGTCGTAAAGCGGTCCGCTGTTTGACGTGAAAGGAGAATCGTGATCGTTAGTGGTGTCGTATACCTTGTCGTCATACCAGGCGCTGCCGCGGGCAAACACACCGTAACTGTTACCGCCAGCTGCCTTGTAACGCCACTCAAAATCAGCAACAGCGCGAATGCCGTTGTTGACCAGACCGCTGTCGAAGTTGCGGTTGGCGTCGTCCAGGTTGGGGTCGGCAATCAGCTTCTTATCCTGGTCATCCAGGCGCCATATGGCTCCATAGGTCAGGGTGACGTCCAGTGCGCTCTGGATCGCGTCATCAGTCTTGAATTGAAAAGGGTAAGCCGTTCCAACGTACGCAAGGGTTAGCAGGGGCAGTAACTTGCCGTATTTCATTAGGCGTCTCCGCGGAGTGTTATTGTAAGTACACTTGTGTATGTTCTCAATACACTTATGTATGGTTGAGTTGAATCATAAACCTGTGGGGATTATTTTCTGGACTATCAACGCATATGCCATTGACTGAGCACGCACCAAGTGGGCGGCACTAGACTTCTTCGTGTTATCGTATTGATAAGTCACCTCAAACTGTTACTGCAGCATCAACTTGCAATCAGTTTACGATGAAGGGGCAAGACAACAATGACCAACAAGTCAAATTCCGGGTCGTTCAGCCCGACCAGGATGCCAATGCAGGCGGATTCCTATGGCGAATTGCTGAAGCGCTGGCGCAAGCGAGCGGGCATAAGCCAGCTGGACCTGGCCCTGGAGTGCGACACTTCCTCGCGACACCTGAGCTGCGTGGAAACCGAGCGCGCACACCCGTCAAGACACCTATTGCTGCGGCTTTGCTCGACGCTGAATATCCCTCTACGGGTGCGCAACAGCATACTTATCTCGGCCGGTTACGCACCCTTCTATAGCGAAACGGGGCTCAGTGATCCAGAAATGGAAGAGGCCCGTACGCTGCTGCAAACCATCCTGCGGGTCAACGAGCCCTACCCGACCATGTTGCTGGACCGCAATATGGACATTGTCCTGTACAACCAGGGTCTGGAAAAAATGTTCAATTTTTTTCTGCTGGACAAGGCCTTGCTACAGGAAGAGCAACCCAACCTGCTACGCCTGTGTTTGCATCCCCAGGGCCTTGCCCCGGCAATAAGCAACCTGGACTACGTCTACCGGGTAATAGTGGAACGAGCACGGCGCTCCCTGTTGACGGGCGCCCCCGATCAGCGTTTGCGGGACATTTTGCGCGAAGTCAGCCAGTACGCGCCCGAGGACAAGGTGTTCGAAGAGGAACACATGGCACAGCTGATCATGCCATTAACGCTGCAACGGGACGGCAGGCAGCTGACCATCGCCACCACCTCGGCCACACTCGGCTCCAGCCTCAACGTAACCCTGCAGGAATTGTACATCGAGACCGCCTATCCCATAGATGCGGCCAGTGAAGAGACGCTGCTGGCGCTGGTCGGCTAGCGGACACCGAGCTGCCAAAACCTTGATTACGAATCAGCTATTTACTGCATCCAGCTGAACAGTGCAGAGGGCACAGCCGGGATAAAATAAAACCTGACGCTCCAGTCACTGGCAACGATATCATCCGGTTTCACTACCGTCTTGTAGTACTCGAGACCTATCCGCACCGGTATCTTGCCAAACTGGAACGTTTTGTTGATGCCAAAGCCCACCGGCACCGTGTAGCGGTTGCGGCTGTTCTGCTCCCAGTTGATGAGTATGTTGGGACCCGCGCCGATTGACATGGTGTCGTTCAGGCTCCAGTAGTACAGGTACTGGATGTTACTCATATTGACATCACCGCGGTCGGAGTCACCGGCAAAGTCCCAGTAGTGTTGGACCAGGGCGCCACCCTTGAAGACCTCTCCCATGTACACGCCCAGTGCGGCGGGCCCCGCCGTGTATTTGCCGGTGCCGAGAATATCCTCGGAAGCGGTATCCAGGCCGACATCAAAACCCAGGCCCCAGAGCAACTTGGCACCGTTATCGAGTTTAATCGGATCATTGGGCGCAAACAGGCCGACGTAGTAGGTATCTCCGAAACCCGTGGTGCGGCCACCGAACAGGTCGACGGGGAGCACAGTACTCGGGGGATGTAAGGGTTGATTCCCAGGGCCGGTGCCGTAATCGAAATCCATAAAGTCATCGATGTCATCTTGTTCCAGAGGCGCGCTGGGCACGTTAAACACCACCCTGTTGATGAGATTCCAATTGCTATTGAGCTTCTTCGGAAACTGCAGCAAGGCCATGTAATTACCCTGGGTCTGTCTCCTGCCGGAGATCGGCTCCTCCATGCGATAACTATCGAACTGGTTGAACATCATGGCCACATTGCCAATAGGGTTATCCATCAGCGCCGACATCTGCGCCAGGGTTGGCTCACAGCCCGCTTTCAGTACCCGGCCGAGGTCCGCGTCCGGGTCGTTACGAAAGGCAGCACAGACCTGGTAGTGATCGACTTTCTCCCCACTCGCTGATTCTGCCGGTTCGGTAGCGCTGGCGTCCGCCAGCATAGTGGGTAACTGCAGTCCTGTTTTCGGCTTGGTAGCGTCCGGTTCAAAACCGCCTGCCGTCAGCGCGGGCGCCAACAGGCATGCTGCACAAAGCAGTTGGCGTGTACGACCACGCAGAGAATCAAGCAAAACTGGAGATTCCATAAGATCTATTCCCCATCAGATTTTCTTATTGTAGCTGAAGGTCGCGAATAAGGGTTCACAGCTTCCAATTAGTCACGCTCGGTACCGGACTATTTGACTTGTTGGTCATTGTCACCCGGTCCGGTTCGCCGCAGACTTAGGCCAATTCAAACAGATAAACCCCATGAGGTCAGGTATGAGAAAAATAACTATAGTAGGTGCAGGTCAGTCCGGGATGATGGTAGCCGTTGGCCTGGTTCGCAAGGGCTACGATATCACCGTGGTCTCGGATAGAACCCCTGAAGAAATTCGCAACGGTCGTGTTAGCTCCAGCCAGGGCATGCAGGCAACACCCATCGCCTATGAGCGGGAAATGGGTCTGCGCCTGTGGGAGGATATCTATCAGCCCTGGGAAGGGATTGAGTTCAACATTCTCAGTCCGCAAGACGGCAGCAAGGTTTCAAGCTTTGCGCAACGAATCGGACCACAAAACGGCAAACCGGACTGGCTGGTGGATTCTATCGATCAACGGGTAAAGATGCCGACGTGGATTTATCGCTTCGAGGAACTGGGTGGCAAGATGCTGTATGAAAGCGCCGATCTTGAGGCACTCGATCGCTATGCGGCTGCATCAGATTTGGTCCTGGTGGCCTCCGGCAAGGGCGAAATTGGCAAACTGCTGGAACGCGATGATGAGAAAAGCGTGTACGACAAACCGCAGCGCGCGCTGGGACTGGCGTATGTGCGTGGCATGGAGCCCATCAAGACCCGCGATCATGGGGTGATTAATCGCGGCTTGACCTGGAACGCGGTCCCGGGCGTCGGCGAGTATTTCGTCTGCAATGCCCTCACCACCAGCGGTGAATGCGACATCATGATTTTTGAGGCTATCCCCGGCGGCCCCGCAGATGTTCTCGATATGCGCGATGGCCCGGAGCAGTACCTGAAAAATTGCGTGGATGTATTGAAAAAGTTCTATCCGCATGAAGCGGAGCGTTGCCAGAACCTGGAGCTGACCGACGACCTCGGCATCCTCAGTGGTCGCTTTCCGCCGACGATTCGCAAGCCGCTGATGCAGCTGCCGGGCGGTGGTCTCGCCATGGGCATCGCCGATGCAGTGTGCCTCAATGATCCGCTTACCGGCCAGGGTTCCTGCAACGCCGCAAAATTTGCCAAGGTGGTCTACGACGCGGTGCTCAATCGCGTTCATGAGCCCTTCGATGGTGAATGGATGCAGGAGGTTTTCGACACCTTCTGGAAGCAGGCCGAGGCGGTAGTACAGTGGACCAACCACCTGCTCGATGGCCCCGGTCCCGCAGCCAGCAAGTTGTTGATGGCCGCCAATGATAATCAGGCAATTGCGGATTTCCTGCTGCGGGGAATGGATGACGCCAATCGCCTGATGCCCTATTTCTTCGACGAAGCTGCGGCGGATGACCTGATTGATCGCCTCAGCAGGAAGGTGGCGTAATGAGCACTGTCCAGGCAACGGATGAATCTGAGGAGCACTTTCACTTTGACGCGCGTCAATTTCGTACGGCGCTGGGCCAGTTTGCAACCGGCGTAACGGTGGTGACAGCACCGGATGGCGAGAATGGATATATAGGAACAACTGCCAGCAGCTTTAACTCGGTATCCATGGATCCACCGCTGATTTTGTGGAGTATCGATAATAGTGCACGCAGCCTGCCCGCCTATGAACAGGCGGAGTATTTTGTGGTCAATGTGTTGGCTGCGGACCAGGTGGGACTGTCGAATCACTTTGCCCGCCAGCAGGAGGACAAGTTCGCCGACCTGGATTATGACCTTAACACGCACGGTGTGCCCGTATTGCGAGGCTGCAGCGCCTATTTCCACTGTAAAACCCGGTACATGTACGAGGGGGGTGATCACACCATTATTGTTGGGGAAGTGCTGCAATTTGAAGCCAGTGATCGCGATGGACTGCTGTTTCACCAGGGGCGATATTCCGTTTCTGATGCACATCCTGTGGTGGCTACTGCGGCGCAACCGGAGGCGCTGGCTGAGAAAAGCTTCGCGGCCAATTACCTTCATTACCTGGTCGGCCGGTGTTTCTACCAATTGATGGCCAAGCTGGATCTGATGCTGGCAAAACAGGATGTCAGCCAGAATGAGTATCGCGTGTTGGCCTCTTTTTCAGGGCTGCAGGCGGCCGATTTCGACACGCTTGTTCACTACACCTTATTGACACCCAATGAATTGCTGCCGGTACTGGAAGGTATGCAGGAACGTGCTCTGCTGCAAAAGGCAGGTGACAGCTACTCCCTGACCGAGGCGGGTCAGAGCCTGCTGATGCCGTTGATGGCAATGGCCAAGTCGAATGAAGCGGATATGCTCGGCACCTTCTCCGGCGAGCAGGCGCAACAATTCAAGCATATGTTGAAGCGGGCCATCGCGTGGACAGCATGAAGCCCTATCGCAAGCAACTGTTTTGGGGGCTGATGCTGCTGGCTCAAGGTGGCGCCTTTCTGTTGTTCAAGGACCTGGCGGACCTCAGCCAGTGGTGGGTGCAATCCAGTCGTGAATTCACCATGGGGGTCTGGTATTACCGCTGGCCCCTGGCGACTGCGACCTTACTCGCACTGGCTGGCGCGACTTACCTGTGGTGTCGGCAGCGGGATTTGCTCAGTGGCAAGTTCCTCCTTGTGTTGCTTTTCCTGTGCCTGTTTAACTGGTACACGGGCATGTTAAATATCACACTGATGTTTCGCCCCCAGCAGCACGAGGGCCAGGCCATGTTTGTCAGTGTTGCGGATGCACCGGGCTATCTGGAAGAGATGCGTCATGCCAGTTACGAAAAGGAGCGATTCGATAGTATCGACGAAATCAGTGTCATCGTACTGGAAACCGATCAGGGAGCGCGGGCCTACACGGATTATTATCTACTGCAACCGCATATTGCCCACGGCGGCTCCATTGATGGAGAAGAGGTCGTGATGACGTACTGTGGTCTGACCAATATGGGTATCGCCTACTCCCCGGTCATCAATGGTGAAAAGCTCAACCTGCGGGTGATGACACAGTTGCGCAACAACCTGGTAATGTGGGACACCAATAGCGGTGAGCCTATTCAGCAGTTCTGGGGAAGCCTGGAGCTCGATGGAGAGCACGGACCAGCAATGCGGCAATGGCCCACGCTGCGTATGCCTTTCGGTTCTTTCCGCCAGTTGTATCCCGATGGCGAAGTGTTTGTAAACGGGATTCGCCAGCAGAGCGACAATTTCCTGGTGCGGCTGTTTGATACGGTGATTCGTGACGGCATAATGCTGCATGCGGTGCGCAGCCTACAGTGGCAATCTGATGAGCCGGCGTTCCCCACCATCAGTGAATTCGATGATCGCCTGCCAAACAAACAACTGGTCTACGGCCTTAATGTTGGCGATGACTACGTCGCGTACACCAAACAATTTGTGCAGGAGCAGGGCGGACTGCTAAACGTGGCAGTAGGCGGGCGAGCGCTGGTGATATACCAGGATAAGGAATTTGATTCACTCGCCGTCTATTACAACGACAGCGGCAAGCCGATTCGCTCCGTGGATCTTTTTGGTCGCAGTGACCAGGGACAGCTGACCCGCCTTGAAACCCTGAAAAGCGCCGTATTCTGGTTTATCTGGTACGAATTTTATAAAAGTACGGACCTAAATCGTGTTTAAGTTTGGCGGCCCATAAAGGTCGACATCCCACAGGAATTTATTCATGGATAGTATTGAAACGAGCCCCTTTCCATTGGTGTTCAAGCAGGAGAGGGCAGCGCCCGTTGAACTCAAGGCGAACCGGCAAGGGCGCCGTCTGCAACTGCGCACCGCCACCCGCGCGCTGGCCGGTATGCAGAAGGAAGCCCTGATTAACTACGGTCCCACCGATACCACCTGGCGGATTGTCTGCGACGAGGGGCCATGGTTGAACGGGACCGACTTGGCGCCGTTTCCATTGGGCTTTTTTACCGCCGGGCTGGTCGCGTCGTATATGTCAGAGTTTATGGCTCATGCCAAACGCGCCGAGGTCGAAGTACACGATCTGGAGGTCATGGTCGACAATCTGTATGGCATGGAGGGCTCACTGATGCGGGGCACCATGGTAGGTAGTGCCCAACCGGTGGCAGTGACGTTCCGCGCCAACACGTCTACCGACGCGCGGGAAGCCTTGCAGCTGGCACATCTGGCTGTGATATCTTCACCTGCCGATGCCTTGCTGCGCAATGCCGTCGACAGTCTGTTTACCCTCAACCACAACGGCCAGACCCTGCCAGTCACCCGGGTTGCCGCATCCGCCGCGCCACAGCATAAAGATCCGACCTTGTTGTTTAGCGGAGCCGGGCCGGGTGCAATGTCGGACTGCGCGACCGATATCCTGCAACGTCTGGATGGTGTCGACAGGCTCGGCGGTGAAAAGCTGGGCAGTGAACGCAGTTCTGCCGTGGGCCTCAGCGACACCCAGAAGCGGCAAGTGCACGTACGCGGCGTCGGCACCCTGCGCGACGATGGCATGAAAGATTTGCAGGTGGCTTGTTTTCAGCCGGTTGGTAGTGTGTTTCGCTTTCTCAGCGATGACTCGGCGGCCGTCGGCGGCCAGGAAAGAGCCCCCTGTGGACTGGTGTACTTGTCAGCCGGTATTTCGTTCTGCTTTATGACGCAATTGGGTCGCTACGCCCATGTGGCAAAGCATAAGATGCATTCCTACCAGATCGTACAGGACACCAGCTTCAGCGTGCCGGCGGCGATCAACGACAAAGAAGAGACGCCCAGCAGCGCCGCCGTCGATACTCATGTGTTCATTGGCAACGAGGAGGACGAGGACAAGACCCAGACCCTGCTCAACATGGGTGAGCAGACCTGTTACTTGCACGCTGCCTGTCGAACTGGCATTAAGACCCGTATCAAGCTGGGCTAGTCGCTACCTTGTGCAAAGATGGTATGCAAGAACTGCAAGCGGTCTGCTTTGTACCAAAACATATTCTATACTTAAGCGAAAACAGTATTCAGGGAGCAGAAGATGCACGTATTCAGCAAATTACTTACCGCACTGTTATTGATCATGGTAACTCCGTTTACACTGGCTGCCGGTGGCGTGGTCAAGGACCCGGCCGGTATCGCGCCAGATCGCTATGTGTACTATCCCGGCACCGAGGCATTAAAGAAGAAGGAAATTCGTGTCACCGCCTGTGGCACGGGCATGCCGGCTGCGCGGCATAAACAGGCAGCGACCTGCTTCCTGATGGAGTTTGGCAACGGCGAGAAACTGATTTTCGACATCGGCAGTGGTTCCATGGCCAATTTGGCTTCCTACATGATTCCCTATGAATATCTGGACAAAATATTTCTCAGCCACCTGCACACCGATCACATGGGTGACCTGGATTCGCTCTGGGCGGGGGGCTGGACTGCGGGCAGACCAGGGGGGCTGAAAATTTGGGGCCCGGCGGGTTTGCATCCGGAGCTGGGCACAAAGGCGGCCATTGAGGGCTTTCAGAAATTTGTCGCCTGGGACAGGGAAACCCGATCATTCCAGATTACGCCAATACCCGGTGAAATCGAGGTGACTGAGTTCGACTACCGGGTAGAGGATCAGGTGGTGTATGAGGAGGGAGGTATCAGGGTCAGTACTTTTCCCGCCATCCATACCGGCGATGGGCCAGTCAGCTACGTGGTGCAGTACCAGGGAATGAAAGTGGTTTTCGGTGGCGATACGGCGCCCAACAAGTGGTTTATCAAGCACGCCACCCATGCCGACCTGGTGATTCATGAGGCCTTTATGGTGCCCAATGACTTTGTGGTCTGGTACAACATGCCACCGCAACTGGCTTGGCGCGCCTGCTGTGCATTTCATACCTCCGGGCAAGCGTTCGGCAAGATTATGAGTACCATCAAGCCGGAACACGCCGTGGCTTATCATTTCTTTAATGAAGAGGCCACGCGCTACCACCTGTATGACGCGATCAGGGAAACCTACCAGGGGCCGCTCTCTATGGCGACCGACAATATGGTCTGGAATGTTACCCCAGGTGGCATTACAGAGCGTATGGCGGTGATAACCGAGGAGGCCTGGTCGGTACCCGGTCCCACCCGGCAGGGACCACGCCAGCGGGGGCGACGGCCGGTGTTTAGTGAATTCACCAACAAGGGCTACTGGCTGCCGGCCTACCAGGCCCAGAACAAGGCCATGGATGAGCATATGGAAAAATACAATCTGCAGGATGAAGATTGGCGACCTGCAATGCTCAAAATGATGGAGCAGAACCAGTAAACAGAAAAAGGAATCTGTTAACTAAAGCCCTAAACGTCGGAGCATGTCCAGGGTCTGCTGCAGCTGATCACCGCGCCCGAGCCAATTGGTAATCCAGCCTTCAACCGGAAAATCAGGGTGATTCTCCTTTACTTCTCGTAACAGTCTGCTGGCTTCGGCTTCCCTGCCGAGTTGGGCATAGCTTGCCGCGACAAAGATATCCATGTGGGGGCCCCTGGGGCCTCCCCTGTGCCTATTGTATTCAAGCGTATCGAGTGCCTCTGCGTAATTTCCCGCCGCATAGTAACCGATGCCCAGCACGCTCAGGTATGGCGTCCTGGGCTCCAGTGGATCGAGACGAAGAGCTTCTTTCAATATCAAGATTGCCTGCTCAGCATGTCCCGCAATAATCAGGTTCATTCCCAGGATAAACTGCACAAAGGCATCTCCCGGCTGAACGGTTACTGCTTTTTGTGCATTTTTCAACGCCTCGACAGGTTTTCCGGCAAATAACTGTGCGAAGGAAAGCGTCGCATACCCCATGCCAAAGTTCCCATCAACGGCGATAGCCTGTTTCGCCAGGGGTAACGCCTGTGACAATTCCAGTTCAGGTTTTGAGGCCTTCATGAACAACACAGTAATCGAGTGGGAAAAGCTTTCTCCCGCGTAGCCACCTGCGAAATCCGGGTCGAGTTCCTGGGCCCGCTGGAAAAACTGCCTGGCAGTAAGTATCCGCGTCATGTCATTGGGAGGAATCAGCATGATGAGTCCCTGTCGATACAAGACCCATGCTTGTGAACTTGTCGCGTGCATATCATTGAGCCGTTGCCTTTCGTCGGGCTGTATCTGGACGGAAAGTTCAGTGGCAATCCTCAGTGCCAGCTCTTCTTCCAGCTTTAGAGTCGTGCTGAATGGACGAGTGAGGCGTTGGGCCCATACCGTTGCCCCGGTCTGTGTATCTACCAACTGCACATTGACCACAACCGTATTGGACTCCCGCTCCAGGCTCCCACGTACGATGTGCGTTATCCCGTATTTGCGCCGAATATATTGGATACTGGGTGGTTTGCTCTCCTGTTGCAGTTCAATAATTGATGCATGGGCCATCACCGACAGGTTGGAGAGTGTGGAAAGATTGGTAATCAGTGATTCCGCCAGTCCAAAAGACAGGCGGTCCTTGCCAGCCTCGGTTGATCGCACCTCCAGGGGCAGGACCATCACAAAGGGCTTGGCGGTCGGTCCAATATCGACAATGCTGTCCAGCGGCGCCACGTCTGCTGCCTCGGACTCGGTCCGCAGGGAATTCATCAATACCCAGATGCTGGTGAGCAGCGTGATCGCCGTTATCGCCGCGATCAGATACAGTACTTTTCGTTCAGGATTGGCGCGGGGTTCATGGGGCGCGCTTTCGGCGGGAGCCGACAGCTGTGCAGACGGTCCGGCTGAAATGGCGGTAAAAACAGGCCGGTAACCTCCCTTTGGCACCTCAATGAGTACAGCGTCGTGCTGGCCCTTCTCGCGGTAATACTCCTCCAGAACACGTCGAAGTCGGCCAGCCTCTACCCTAACAACGGTGTCGTTCTGGGAATCGAAAGTTTCATCCCGACCGTAGACATCTATCGCAATTGAAACAGCTTTGATCCTGTCACCTCGACCTTCGAGGGCCTCAGTGACGACATAGCGCAGCAACTCGCTCAGCCGCTTTGAGCGCTGGAAGCTCGGACTAGAGAGAATCCGTCCCAGCTCAGTCCTTATTTCATCTGCTGTGGGATGTGTATCTGATGTTGATGCGGGTTTTTTTTTCACTTTTATTTCAATGTGTTATGTGAATATGTCGCTGTTACTCACGTAGGCTAACGTTCACAGCGCCCGCAAAAAAAGCTAGCTTGAAGGGAATTTTACTATATTGCAACCGAACCGAGTGGAAACCCCGACGGGTCCAAAGCAACCACAGATTTCATTCGCAACAATCGTTTGAAAATCCTGTAGTTACGAATAGCAGACCAGATCTTGATGATTCGGAGAAGGGGGGGTTGGGTAGACTACGCTTATTGCTTGACGAAGAGATTGGTACCTATTTGCGCCGGCAACGACGCTAGGAAAGGGAAACAGTATAGGAGAGCACATGATGATCAGGCAGAGACAAATAAAGGCAATTATAAGCAAAACTTGCGGGGCAGCCATGTTTACGCTGGCCGCTTTTTTGGTTGGTGCGTCGGCGAAACTCGCGGGGATTGAGATAAATATGATCCCACCGGCGTCGGCGGCGAGCGGGCCGAGTGCGTCGCCGGTCAAAGCCCTGCAGACGCGGGAAGTTTACTACCCAGGTACGGAAGACCTGGCAGCTGATGAAATGAGGGTAATTGCCTGCGGCACCGGTATGCCCAATGCCCGGCCGAAGCAGGCCGCGGCTTGTTTCCTGGTTGAATTGGGCAATGGCGACAAATTCCTGTTTGATATTGGCAGCGGTTCGGCTGAGCGTATTTCAGCCTTGAAGATACCTTACGACTATCTCGACAAGGTGTTTATCGGCCACCTTCACTCAGACCACTTTGGAGACCTGGGTGATCTGTGGATTGGCGGGGTAATCGGCAATCGTATCAATCCACTGCGGGTCTGGGGCCCCAGTGGTTCCAAGCCGGAATATGGCACCAAATACGCGCTGGCTCACATGGAAAAGATGTATACCTGGGACAGCGCTAGTCGCCTGGGTAACGTCGACATTCGTGGCCAGGTGCTTGAAGTGCATGAATTCGACTACAGGGCCATCAATAAAGAAATCTACAACGAAAACGGCGTGTCGATTCGCACCATTCCCGCCATTCATGCACTTGACGGCCCAGTTAGCTTTATCCTGGAGTGGAAGGGGCTCAAGTTCGCTTTCAGTAGTGATACCTTCCCTAATAAGTGGTGGATGAAATACACCAAGGATGCTGACATTGCTATCCATGAATGTTTTATCACTCCGGAAGATCTGGTGAAAAAGCAGAAGTGGACACCCGGCGCCGCATTGAATGTTGGGACGCAGATACACACCTCGCCGGCGCAGTTCGGCAAGGTCATGAGCATTATCAAGCCGCGCCTTGCCGTGGGCTATCACTTCTTTAATGATTACGACACGCTGCCCAATGTGCTGGAAGCTGTTCGCAGCACCTATGACGGGCCGTTAGCGCTGGCAATCGATTTCATGGTGTTCAACATCACCAAGGATGATATTCGCGTGCGCATGGCCGTTACTGACGAAGATATCTGGCCGCAACCGGCAACCCAGGCGAAACTGCCCCCCGATGCCAGCAAGCGGATCGGTTTCTCCGACTTCATCTTCGGGGGTCGTGTCAACTTCAAGGAAGTCGTAGATCGCATTTACTCAGAGATCAACGAGAAGTACGAAACCGAAATTCCTCCCCCACAATAAAATGACGTGTGATGTGGAATGAGCTTAGCTAACCGGGCCCGTTGTACGAGGCCCCTGTTCACTGCGCGACCTACGTAAGTAAGGCGCGAGGTAAACCCCTCACAGGGCGTGAGGGGCAGATACAGACACAGGAGCACCAGTATCAAACCCTTAGATTCATACCATAAAAATATAGAGGTTAACGGATGTTCAAACTCCAACTTGTCGGAAAAATAATACACAACAGGGGCCACAGAATCTTTTTCCCGATGGTGCTGGCTCTCGCCGGTGCGCCACCCACTCTGGCCGTCCAATTAGAGGAAGTGCTGGTTACTGCCCAGAAACGGGTGGAAAACCTGCAGGATGTGCCCATCGCCATCACCGCGGTCAGCGGCGACTATATGCGCTCCGGCGGAATTGCCCGCATGGAAGACCTGGCCCCGTCGGTGCCCAGTTTCCAGTTTGCCGAGGCCGTATCCGGTAGTGACAACATGTTCTTGCGGGGCATTGGCTCGGGTCCCAACTTCGGCTTTGAACAGGCGGTCGGCCAGGTGGTCGATGGCTTCTTTTTCGGCCGCAGCCGCTTCGGCCGTGCCACCTTTCTCGATGTGGAGCGGGTTGAAGTTTTGAAGGGACCACAGGGTGCGCTTATCGGCAAGAATACCTCGGGCGGGGCCATTAATATCACCACCGCCAAGCCCACCGATGAGTTTGAAAGCTGGCTATCGAGTACCTACGAGTTTGAGGCAGACGAGGGCTACACCGTGGAAGGTGCCGTATCCGGACCGCTTACCGATACTCTCAGCGCGCGACTGGCGGTGCGTTATGACGATCGCGACGGTTGGGTGGAAAACGTAGTAACCGAAAATGATGACCAGCGGGTCGATGATTTGACCGCGCGTATACAGCTGTTGTGGGCGCCGTCGGATACCTTTGATGCCACCCTGATGTACCAGTACGGTGATTTTGACCATCAGGGCCGCACCCGTCAGTTGTCCCGTTGTGGCGCGCCCCTGCGTGGCATGCCTTTTTTCCCGCTGCTGGTCGCCCAGGGTGAAGATTGCAAGGCCAATGACAGCAGGAACATTAACCCCACCCACAAAGGTGAGGGGGAGTTCGAGGGATTTGAAACCGAGTTCGACATAGCGGGCTTGACACTCAACTGGGACCTGGGGGCATTCACGCTGACCTCGTTGACCGGATACGCCCAGTACGACGTGACCGATGAAGTCGACATTGACGCCACCTTCCTCGAGATCGGTGGGTTCACGGGGGTAGAGGATTACGAGCAGTGGTCCCAGGAGCTGCGCATCACTTCCAATGGCGAATCAGACATCGATTACATCGGAGGGCTCTTTTTCCAGAGCACCGAACAGGATGTTCATTTTATCCGCCACTTCCCGTTCCTGCCGCCGCCACTGATGACCAGCTCAGACCTCATTCGCACCAGCCAGGACAGCGATACCTACGCGGTGTTTGGCCAGGTGACCTGGCATATCAACGAACGCTGGGATGCGACCCTGGGTGGCCGCTACACCTCGGAAGACAAGGATGCCGACCAGCATCAAACGCCCACCGCGCTGTACACAACAACCCCCATCGACCTGTTTCCGCCGGCCGGTCCCGCTGCCGCCAAACACGATCTGAGTGCCAACCGCTCGGAGGACAATTTCTCGCCCAACGTGAGTGTGCAGTGGCACCCCAATAACAACACCATGGTCTATGCCAGTATTCGCAAAGGCTTCAAGGGTGGCGGCTTCGATATGCAACTCGACGGCAACCAGGATAAGGCCTCGCGCAATTTTGAGTTTGAAGATGAGGATGTGCTGGCTTACGAGCTGGGCGCCAAGCTTGAGCTGGCCGACCGTTCTGCACAGCTGAACATCGCGCTGTTTCGCACCGAGATCGACGATCTGCAGGTGAGTTCCCTGGACTCCACCACGACCACCTTCAATGTCGGCAACGCTGCCACCGCCATCAGCCAGGGTGTGGAAGTGGACCTGAAATGGGCGGTGACGGATCGTTTAACCGTGGACGCTGCCGGTGCCTACCTGGACGCCTACTATGACGACTATGAAAACGGGCCGTGTAACGCCGCCCAGCTGGGCAGTGGCAGCTGTCCCAATCCCGCGCTGCAGTTACAGGACCTGACTGACGAGGACCTGCAGTATGCGCCGGAATACTCCGCCATGGTCAGCGCCGAGTATATCTGGCCGCTGTCCGACGCCCTGGAGATAAGCAGCTTCGTGCAAATGATCTACCAGGATGATGTTTTTCTGTCACTGGATCTCGATCCCAACGTCACCCAGGATTCTTTCACCAAGTGGAATGCCCGCGTGACCCTGCGCAGCACAGACCATAGTTGGGAGGTATCGGTCATTGGCCGCAATCTCAGCGATGAAGAGACCATCAATTTTGGTAACGATGCGCTGGGCGGACCGTTCATGGCCGGCAGTTACTTTGCCATGGTGGATGCACCGCGCGCTGTGGCGGTGCAGGCAACCCTGAGGTTCTGAAGAAAAAGAGACAGATTTATTTGAACCAAATACCACATGCTCCGCTCCATCCGTAGGGACTGGGCGTCCCCGACGATTCATTCGACCAATAGTGTGTTCGATAAGATTGCTGGCCGAATTTGTCGGCCCTACGAGCTTAAGTAAGTGCCATTCTACTCTGACCCCAGTTCTGCGATGTGATACATTTTCCCCAATTAAAAACAAACGTAATTATCTATGAAATTTTATCTGCGGCTGGCACTGCTGTGCAGCCTATTGTTCGCCCCTTTCGCACTAGCAGATGCCATCGTTCGTTCCCAGGCCATGTTCGCCAATACCATTGCCGAGCTGTACGTCGACGAGGCAGGTGTGCGGGTAGAGCTGGAAATTGGCATGGGCGATATCGCATCCTTTCGCAATCTACTGCCGGATGCTATTTACGAGGGGCTGGAGTATGAGCCGCGACCCTACGCAGAGCGCCTGCTTGAGTTTTTTAGCCGCGATTTGGTAATCGCTGCCGATGAAGTGGTGCTGGCGGGTGAGCTGCGCTCTATAGGCCCTCGCACTCGTATCGAGCGGGATGAGATTACCGGTGAAGAGCTGCCGGTAGTGGAAGCAGAGGCCGAAACCGTGGTCGCAGCAGAGCTGTTTTATCCCTTCGTTTCTGCGCGGCCAGCAACTCTGGCATTCAGCCCTCCGCTGCAGTTTGGCAATTCCAACGTGGGTTTTGTGATATACCACAATACGGTGGCGGTGAATGACTATCGCTACCTGTCACGGGGTATGGTGCTGAACCTGGATTGGGCGGATCCCTGGTACTCGGCGTTTCGCACGCGCAATATGCGTCGCAGTTATTTTGCGCCGATGTCGGGCTTTCTCTACGTGGAGCCCTTCGAGGTGCGCAAGGAAGTTATTGTGCGGCCCAAAGATATGCAGCGTTGGGTGGATATCGGGCTGGAAGGCGCCGCGATCATCAAGGCAGATCAGCGCGGGCTGGTGTTGGAAAAAATTGCTGCGTTTCTAACTGACAAGCAGCCGGTCACCATTAACGGTGAGACGGCAACGCCGATACTGGATCGCGTCAGTTTTCTCAATCGTACCCTCAAGAGTTCGATGGTGGTCCAGCCCGGTACGGATATCGATATCAACAGTGCCGTAGTCGGGGTAATTTTCGTTTACCCGACCGCCAGCCTGGCCGATAACGCCACCATGACCTGGGATATGTTCGATGAGCGGGTGCAGATAGTGCCCGCATCGGCAGTCGATGAGGCCGGCCCCTTGCCGACCTTTCTGGAGCCGGATTACGCCGTTCTGGAATGGCAGAACTTCCTCAAGAATCCCACCGTGCCGGGCCTGGTAGAGTTGGCTGTGCCGCCTTCCAGTGCGGCGCTGTGGCTATATACGCTGCGCTGGTGGGCGGTAGCGGCCGTGTTGATATTGCTTACCTTGTGGGCGCGCGGCAAGCAAACACCGGTAGCGGTGGCAGCAGTTGCTTTGCTGTTGGTAGTAGGTGCTTCGCTAATATTGGGCCGGCCACTGGCACCGCCTGGCGAGGCCACCGAAACCGTGGTGAAGGACTTGCTGCGCAATGTTTACCAGGCCTTTGATTATCGCGAGGAGGGCGATGTCTACGATGTTCTGGAGCGCAGTGTCAGTGGTGATCTACTGACCGATATTTATCTGCAAACCCGCAGCAGCCTGGAGTTGGCCAACCAGGGCGGCGCGCGCGCCAAGGTAAAAGCGGTAGAAATGCAGGCTATAGAACTGGTCGCAGCTGATGAGCCTAATGCCTTTCGCGCCAATGCTACCTGGAACGTGCACGGCTCGGTGGGCCACTGGGGCCATGTACACACCCGCAGCAACCAGTATCAGGCGGAGCTATTGATACAGGCGATTGATGGGCGCTGGAAACTGATCGACATGAACGTGCTGCAGGAACGGCGGTTGTAGTTGATGATTGCATTACGCGATCTTGAGTTCCGCTATGAGCAGAGCAGCTTCGCACTGCAGTTGCCACAGATGCAGCTGGAGTCCAAAGAACATGTGGCGCTGATTGGCCCCAGCGGTTGTGGCAAGACGACCTTGTTGAACCTATTGGCCGGCATTTTGTTGCCGCATGCTGGCAGTGTCGAGGTGGCCGGTGAATCCGTGGCCGCCTTGTCTGACTCTCAGCGACGGGATTTTCGCATTCGCAAGCTGGGCCTGGTGTTCCAGAATTTCGAATTGCTCGATTACCTCAGTGTACGCGACAATATTTTGTTGCCGCTGCGCATTGGCAGCGGCTTATCGGTAAGCCCGGCATTGCAACAGCGTACTGAAGAGTTGGCCCAGCGGCTGGGAATTGCCGATAAACTCGATCGCCATCCCGCGCAATTGTCCCAGGGGGAGCGCCAGCGGGTAGCGGTGTCGCGGGCCTTGTTACTGCAGCCGACGGTGATTTTGGCCGATGAGCCCACTGGCAATCTCGATCCCGCCAATAAATTTGTAGTGCTGGATTTGCTGCTCGATTATGCCCGCGAAGAAGGCGCAACCCTGCTGACGGTAACCCACGACCACGACTTGCTGGATCGCTTCGATCGGGTGTTGGAGTTCAATGCATTGAATGCCTGGAGTCCGGGGTGAGCGGCGTGTTCTATCTGGCCTGGCAATACCTGCGTTGGCATCGCTGGAAGGCCTCTATCCTGGTGGCGGCGGTAACGCTGGTGTTGTACCTGCCGTTGGGGCTACAGCTGGTAGTAGAACAAACCGCGCGCGATATGAATGCCCGCGCCGATGCCACACCGCTGCTGTTGGGCGGGCGCGGCAGCCCGCTGGAACTGGTGCTCAATGCCCTGTATTTCTCGGACCAACAACCCCCGGTTTTTGACTACGGGGTAGTGGATGAACTGCGCAACTCGGCGCTGGTTGACCCGATACCGCTGTACTCCCGTTACCACAGCCAGCAGATACCTATCGTCGGTACCACGTTGGACTACTTTGCCTTTCGCAATTTGCAGATAGCCCAGGGGCGACAGTTGGCGATGCTGGGCGAGGCAGTACTGGGTATCAGCGCTGCCCAGTCCCTCGGCGTTGGCGTTGGCGATTACGTGGTTTCATCACCGGAAAGTGTGTTTGATATAGCCGGTGTCTATCCACTGAGAATGCCCGTGGTGGGGGTGTTGGCAGCCTCTTACAGCCCCGATGATGGGGCCATTTTTGTAGATTTGAAAACCGCGTGGATTATTGAGGGCATAGGCCATGGCCACCAGGAACTGACCAGTCCCGCGGCGGCCGGTGCCGTACTGAAAAGCGAAGGTGATCGCATCGTTGCCAATGCCTCGCTGGTGCAATACAACGAGATCACCGCCGACAATATCGATTCCTTCCACTTCCACGGAAAAAACGCCGACCTGCCCCTGACGGCGATCCTGCCGGTGCCGCGCAGTGACAAGGCGCGGGTTTTGATTCAGGGTCGCTACCAGGCGCATGACAGCTTACAACTGCTGCAACCGCGCGCAGTTATCAAGCAGTTGCTGGACACCGTATTTGCCGTGCAGCGCTACGTGCTGGTGGCCATGGGGCTGGTGGCTGTGGCGACAACGGCAGTGGTATTGCTGGTGTTCTTGTTGTCCTGGCGAGCGCGGCGACCCGAGCAGGATACTCTGCATCGCCTGGGCGGCTCCAAAGCGGCAATACTCTCGTTGATGTTGGCAGAAGTGGTGATGGTATTGGCAACCGCCGCGGTGTTGGCGGCGCTATTAGTGGCATTAACAGAACTGTTTGGAGGGCCGCTGCTGAAAGCGGTGCTGCTGTGATGCGCGTTGTTATTTACCTGGTGATAGTGCTATTAGCCGGCTGCGGAGAGGCTCCCAATGAGTCAAACACGGCCAACGATAAATCTCAAACGGCCAAAATCTACACGGTGAACTACCCGCTGTTCTGGGCCACACAACAATTGGTGGCTGATTCGGCTGAAGTGTATTTTCCAGCCCCGGCGGATGTTGATCCGGCTTTCTGGGTGCCCGACCTGGAGACCTTGGCAGCCTATCAGCAGGCCGACCTGATTGTGCTAAATGGCGCCAGTTATGCCCGCTGGTTGTCGCGGGTGAGCTTGCCCAATAATCGCCTGTTGAATACCGCTGCAGATTTTTCCGACCAGTTGATCCCGATGGAAACTGAACCACTGCACAGCCACGGTCCCCAGGGTGATCACAGCCATGGTGAACAGGCCTTTACGGTTTGGTTGGATCTATCTCTGTACGCTCAGCAGGTATCAGTACTTGAGCAGGGGCTATCGCGTTCTGTTGAAGTCGATGCTGCGGCTCTGCAGGCACGAATTCAGGCCTGGGACGCCGCTCTCATTCGTCTGGGACAGCAGATGGATGGGGCACCGGTTTTCTATTCACACCCGGTCTATCAATACCTGGACCGGGCCTACGGCTTTGATGGGCTGGCCTTGCACTGGGAACCCGGGGACTACCCATCGCCGCAGGACTGGCAGCAACTGGTCGAAATGCTGCCGCAGCACCGCGGACACCTGATGTTGTGGGAGGATGAGCCGTTACCGGAAACCCGTGCCCGTTTGGCCACAATGGGTATTGAGATAGCGGTGTTTCAACCGCTTGGTAACAGGCCCGCAAAGGGCGATTTTGGCTCCGCTATGGATGCCAATATCGAAACTCTCAGGCACTACCTGGAGTACTGAGGAGTGGGAGCGTCTCAATGATCGATTTGTACTATTTTCCAACCCCCAATACCTGGAAGGTCTCGATCTTCCTTGAAGAAACAGGGCTGGACTACAAGCTCTGCATGGTAAATATCCTGGAGGGAGAGCAGTTTGAACCTGATTTTCTCAAAATCAGTCCCAATAACCGTGTGCCGGTCATCGTTGATCATGATGTCAAAGACGAAAATGGCCAGTCGGTATCGATTATGGAATCCGGCGCCATCCTCATTCATCTGGCCGAAAAGGTCGGCCAGTTTTATCCAACAGATCCAGCTAAACGCGCCAGGGTGCTGGAATGGCTGATGTGGCAGATGGGTGGCATCGGGCCGATGGGCGGTCAGGCCAATTACTTCAACGCCTATTGCCCGCAGGACCTGCCCTATGCAAAGGCCCGCTTTACCAACGAAGTGGCACGGCTATGGGGATTGTTGGATGACCAGCTGACAGATAACGACTGGATCGCCAACAATGAATATTCCATCGCCGATATGGCATGCTGGGGCTGGATCACACTCCATGAGCTGCAAGGGCAGGATATTGATGCCACGCCGCACCTGAAAGAGTGGTTTGAGCGCATGGGGAAACGCCCGGCCGTGCAGCGCGCCTATGCCATTGGCGCCGATATCGCGGCCACGCCGGGCCAGATCTCCGAGAAGGCCAAAAGCCTGCTGTATACTCAGACCCGGGACGAAGCCCGGAACCCGGCAACAGACTGAAGTCTGTCTCCATTAGCAAGAAGGAATATCATGGAATACCTCACTGTCGAACAGGCTCGCAATCTACCGGGTTTACGCCTTGTGTTGACACGCGGTGTACCCGGTCCATGGAGCGAAGCGGCCAAGGCAATTTTCACACTGCGCAATGTCGACTATGTCGCTGTTCAGCAGCTAGCCGGTGATGACAATCCGGAGTTGGTCGAATGGACCCGGCATAGAAACGCTCCAGTTGCCCTGTATGAGAAGGAGGCGCCCAGGGTTCGCTGGTTGGAGCTGTTGGACCTCGCTGAAAGATTGGGTTCAGGTCCATCCCTGGCTCCCGAGGACCGTGACAACAGGGTATTCATGGTGGGTTTGATCAATGAAATAGCGGGCGAGGGTGGTATGGCCTGGAATGCACGCGGGCTGATGTTCCACGCGGGTATTATTGCGCAGGGAGCAGGGGCAGCGGAAAACCCGATGTACAGGGATTATCGCTATGACGCCGGGGAAGTCGAGGCAAATACGGCGAAAATCCAGGCTTTTCTGGATTACCTCGCTGACCACGTCAAGGCGCAACAGGGGCAAGGATCGCATTTCCTGGTTGGCAGTCAATTAACCGCGGCTGACGTGTACTGGGCCTATTTTTCCAATATGCTGGAACTACTGCCGCCGCAACAATGCCCCGTCCCGGATGGTCTTCGAGACGTATGGGCTGTGCTGGCGAAATCAATCGCCGGCTATGACCCGGTTCTTATCGAACAGAGAGATAAAATTTTTGCGGACCATCTCCTGTTGCCTCTCGATTTCTGAAAAGAGAACAGGACGGGTACGCACGTTGTTATGCTCCATCGAGTCAGGCACTACCTGGAGTACTGAGGAGTAGGAGTGCCTTCATGGCTGGCCCCTGGACAACTCCAATACCAGCCCACTCAGCCGGTCCCAGGGATTGCCGTCGGCCAGCCCCTTGATGCTGTGATCGGCCAGGCTGGCCTGGTGTAACAGGTCGGCCAGGTCGTCTTGGGAATGGCGCGCCAAGCCAGCTGAAACCAGCGGTTTGCGTTTGTCCCAGACTCGCGCCGTTTGCAATACCTGGTTCTGGTTCTGGCCGCGCTCAATGTCCCTTTTACATTGGTATAACAGCCGCAATTCGCGGCTCAGGCCCCACAGCACCACGGTGGCATCGGTGCCTTCAGCGCGCAGCCCCTGCAACATTTTCAGGGCGTGGGCGGCATCGCCCTGCAGGGCGCTATCGATCAAGGCGAACAGGTTGTAGCGGGCATTGTCAGCGACGCTGTCATTGACATTTTCAATGGTGATACGTGCACCATTGCTGAGCAGCTGTAGTTTTTCGATCTCTTGTACAGCGGCCAGAAGGTTTCCCTCCACCCGGTCACTGAGCATCAACAGGGCGTCCTGGTCTATTTCCAGCCCGGCCTGGCTGCAGCGCTGTTTTAACCAGCGCGGCAACTCGCGCGCTTCTACCGGCCATACCTGGGTTATTGCGCCGGCCTGATCGATGGTTTTGAACCACTTGCTGTTGGTAGACTGCTTGTCAATTTTGCCGGCCACGATCAGCAAAATATTGTCGCTGGGAGGGTTGGCCAGGTACTGCACCAGGGCCTTGCTGCCCTCAGCGCCAGGTTTGCCGGTGGGAATACGCAGCTCAATCAGCTTGCTCTCGGCAAACAGGGACATTTCAGCGGCGACCGCTGTCAGTTGGTCCCACTTGAATTTTCCGTCCACGTGCATGATTTCGCGTTCATTGCAGCCGGCGCTGCGGCAACCGGCGCGCACTGCATCACAGGCTTCCTGTACCAGCAGTGGCTCATCGCCACTCACCAGGTATACAGGCAGCACCTGCTTGGCGAGCTGGGCGGGGAGTTGGTCAGCCCGCACTCGCATCAGGTGGCCACGAAACGCAATTGCCGCATCAGTTGTTGTACCAGGTCCTGGCGCATCTCCTGCCTCAGCAGTCGTGATTCTTCGACTTTGCCGGTGATATTTTCGGGGTCGGCGGTCATGATTTTATGGGAGCTGACTTTGATTTCTGGCAGAACTTCAACCCCTTCGCGATCGGTTACCCGCAGGGTCGTGCTCAATATCAGCTCAAACTCAGCGGCGCGGGCATTGTCGCCAATGGTCAGATTGCGTCGCTCGAATTTTTCCTCGCCGAGGAAGAGTTTGTAGCCAGCGTTAGCGGGATCCTGCCAGTTAATGCCATTGCGTTCAAAGGCTGCTTGCATGGCCTTGCTGAGTTCACTGTTGGGGCTGGCGCTGGAAAGGGTCAGTGAGCGCCAGGCCGGTGGCAGATCGATATCGCCGCGCAGGTGAAAACCACAACCGGCAAGTGTTGTTAACAAAACTACAGACAGGACTTGAACAAACTGCTTTTTCACGCTGTGCCCCTGTGATTAATTGGCAACAATATTAACCAGTTTACCCGGTACCACAATGACTTTACGAACTGTATTGCCGTCCAGGAACTTTTGTACATTGTCCTGTGCCAGCGCCAGGGCTTCAATGGATTCCTGGTCGGCACTGGTGGCAACTTCCATGCGTGCGCGCACCTTGCCATTCACCTGCACCACCATTTCAATGCTGTCGCGCACCAGTGCTGATTTGTCCAGCTCTGGCCAGGGGTGATCCATCACGCTGCCGGTGCCGCCCAGTTCAGACCACAGTGTATGGCAGATATGCGGCACAATCGGGCCCAGCATCAATACCATCGCCTGCAGGGCTTCGCGCTCCACCGCCAGGTTCTGTCCGTTGCGATCGGCCAGTTTGGCCAATTCGTTGCTCAATTCCATGATCGCTGCTATCGCCGTATTAAAAGTCTGGCGACGGCCATAGTCATCGTCGACCTTGGCAATGGTCTCGTGGGTTTTGCGGCGCACAGCTTTTTGAGTGTCATCCAGGCTGGCAATATCCAGCGCATCGGGCGTGCCAGCGGCGACGTGGTTGGCAACCAGCTTCCACAGGCGTTTGAGAAAGCGATAGGCTCCTTCCACACCGGCGTCAGACCACTCCAGGGATTGCTCCGGCGGCGCGGCAAACATGCTGAACAGGCGCACGGTGTCAGCCCCGTAGCGATCAATCAGGGACTGTGGATCGACCGTGTTGCCCTTCGATTTGGACATCTTGGCGCCATCTTTCAATACCATGCCCTGGGTCAGCAGCCGGGTGAAGGGCTCGTCGGAATTAACCAGGCCCTCATCACGCAATAGCTTGTGATAAAAGCGCGCATACAGCAGGTGCAGGATGGCGTGTTCAATGCCGCCCACATACTGGTCTACCGGTGCCCAGTAATCGACCTCGCTGTTGAGCATGGCCTGATCATCGCGGGCGCAGGCATAGCGCAGGTAATACCAGGAAGATTCCATAAAGGTATCGAAGGTATCGGTTTCGCGGGTGGCTGGCTTGTTGCAGCTTGGGCAGGTGGTTTCATAGAACTCTGGCATTTTTTTGAGGGGAGACCCAATGCCCTCAAATTCCACGTCGGTGGGCAGTACCACCGGCAGATCCTGGGCGGGCACTGGCACTGTGCCGCAATCATCACAGTAAATAATGGGGATGGGCGTGCCCCAGTAGCGCTGGCGGGAAACACCCCAGTCGCGCAGGCGATAGTTTACGGTGCGCTCGCCGTTGCCTTCTTCCTCCAGGCGGTCGGCAATGGCATTAAACGTGCCCTCAAAATCCAGGCCATCAAATTCACCGGAATTAATGGTGATAACGTCGGTTTTATCCGTGTACCAGTCATTCCAACGGGTGTTGTCGTAGGGCTCATCACCGACGGTTTTGGCGATAACCTGCACGATGGGCAATTGGTACTTGAGGGCAAACTCAAAATCGCGCTCGTCGTGGCCCGGTACCGACATAACCGCGCCGGAGCCATAGGACATCAACACAAAGTTGGCGACCCAGATCGGCACTTCCTCGCCGGTCAGTGGATGGATGGCATTCATGCCGGTGGGCATGCCCAGTTTTTCCATGGTCGCCATATCTTTTTCGGCGACCTTGCCGCGGCCCTGCTCTTCATTGAAAGCGGCCAGGGCGGCGTTGTTTTCTGCGGCTTGTTTGGCGACAGGATGCTGCGGGGCCACGGCCACATAGGTGGCGCCCATCAAGGTGTCAGGCCGGGTGGTATAAACCTCCAGTGAGTCTTCGCCACTGGCCAGCGGCGTGGCCAGGCCAAAGCGCAGCTTGACGCCCTCAGAACGGCCAATCCAGTTGCGCTGCATGGTGCGCACTTGTTCCGGCCACTGGTCCAGCTTGTCCAGGTCGGTCAGCAATTCTTCAGCATAATCGGTGATTTTGATGAACCACTGGTTCATCTGGCGACGTTCAACCGGGTTGTCGCAGCGCCAGCAGCAACCGTCTACAACCTGTTCGTTGGCGAGCACGGTTTGATCCGTTTCGCACCAGTTAACTTCAGCTTCCTTTTTATAGGCCAGGCCCTTTTCAAACAGCAGGGTAAAAAACCACTGCTCCCAGCGGTAATATTCGGGGTGGCAGGTGGCGATCTCGCGATCCCAATCGTAGGCATAGCCCAAAAGCTTGAGCTGGCGGCGCATTTCGTCGATGTTCTTGGCGGTCCAGGCAGCCGGCGGCACATTGTTTTTGATAGCCGCATTTTCGGCCGGCATGCCAAAGGCGTCCCAACCCATGGGTTGCAAGACGTTGCGACCCTGCATGCGCTGGTAGCGGGCAATCACGTCGCCGATGGTGTAGTTGCGTACATGCCCCATATGCAGTGCGCCGCTGGGGTAGGGCAGCATGGCCAGGCAATAAAATTTCTCCCGCGTATCGTCCTGTCGGACCGCGAAACTGTCATTATCCTGCCAATATTGCTGGGCCGCCTGTTCCAGCGGTCCGGGTTGGTATTTCTCTTCCATTTTGTTTCGATTCAGTGGTACAAAAAGACCGCGCATTCTACCAGTAAAACCCCGGTGCTGCGATTGGCAGAGAGGTGGTTATACTTAGCTGGTCCAGCGTAGGGCGGATTTCAATCCGCCAATGAAAACGAAATTTATACACAGGAACTGAACATGGGTTTTATTCGTGCCGACATCGCCAGCCTCCCCCAGAGTGGTATCGCCCGTGTGGCTGTTTCGCGCCTCGGAGATCCCAAGGTTATTCCACTCTGGTTTGGCGAGGGCGACATGGTCACGCCGCGGTTTATTCGGGACGCCGCCAAAACGGCGCTGGACGACGGCGAAACATTTTACAGTTACACGCGTGGCACCACCGAGTTGCGAGATGCCATTCAGACCTACCTGGGCAACCTGTACGGCGTAGATGTACACCCCGATCGCATCAGCGTGCCCGGTTCATCCATGCTGTGTGTCACCATCGCTGCGCAGATGGCATTGACCCAGGGCGACCACGCGCTCGCGGTCAGTCCACACTGGCCCAATATCGAGTACGCCATGCGTATTACCGGCGCCGATTTCGGGATTGTGCGCCAGCGCCAGACAGCGCAGGGTTGGGAGCTCACCGCCGCGGAAATTATTGCCGCCGTGCAGCCCAATACGCGCTGCATTTTTGTCAACACTCCCTGCAACCCTACCGGTTGGGTAATGCCTGCTGAAGAGCAGCAGCAATTACTGGAGTATTGTCGCCAACAGCAGATACTGTTGATTGCCGACGAGGTCTATCACCGCATGGCCTATGGCATGGAACACTCGCCCTCCTTTTTGCAATTGGCCAGGGAGGATGACCCCTTGTTTGTGATCTATGGCTTGTCAAAGTCCTGGGCCATGACGGGCTGGCGGCTGGGCTGGGTGGTGGCACCACCAGCGCTGCAGGCCCAGTGGCAAATCATGTCAGAGAATTTCAATACCGGTGCTACCGTGTTTGCGCAGCGCGCGGCGGCAACGGCGCTACTGCAGGGTGAGCCCCTGGTGGCTGACCTGCGCGATCACTACGCGCAGGGTCGGGATATTGTGATGCAGGCGCTGGGCTCGCATCCGCGTATCAGTCTCAGTCAGCCAGAGGGGGCCTTCTATGTGTTTCCGCATATCGAGGGCCTGCAATCGAGCATGGATTTTGCCCTGGACCTGCTGGCCGAAGAAGATGTCGGGGTGGCGCCGGGCTATACCTTTGGCGAGGGCAACGAGCAGCATATTCGTATTTGCTTTGCCCGTTCACATGAGCAGCTGCGTGAGGGCCTGTCACGACTGGTGCGTTTTATCGACCGTACTAGCCGTGTTGCAGTTTAAAGCCCAGTGACCCGGCCACCAGGACCAGGCCCAGCAACACCCAGCACAGCACAATAACGGGCAGGGAGCCAATACGTGAATAGGGTGTGGCACCGAGCATAACTTGCGCTTCACCAACCAGGTTCAGGCGCTCAAACTGGGGGCTCTGGGTAAGCACGGTGCCGTGTTCGTCAATAATGGCCGAAATACCGTTGTTGGTGCCGCGGATCAGGTAGCGGCCATTTTCCAGGGCGCGCATACGGGCCATTTGCAGGTGTTGCAGAGGGCCAATGGAGGATCCGAACCAGCTGTCGTTGCTAATGGTTATCATCAGGTCTGCCTGCTGGGCGTACTTTCTCACCAGTTCGGGGTAAACAATTTCATAACAGATGAATGGCGACAGGCGAAAGTCGTGGGCCAGTATGGGCTGTTGGTTGGCCGGGCCGGGGCTGAAACCCGACATGGGTAAATTAAAAAAGGCAATCAGGCCGCGCAACAGGCTTTCCAGCGGCACATACTCACCGAACGGCACCAGTCGCTGCTTGTGGTACTGCCCCGAACCGTTGCCCATGGCGACGATGCTGTTGTGGTAATTGGGGCTGCCCTCCACCTGCCAGGGAATGCCGATTATCAATGCGCTACCCTGTTTGCGCGCTTTGCTGGCCAGGGGCAACAAAAATTCGCCAGAGCGCTGATAGTAATTAGGAATCGCCGATTCGGGCCACAATATAATATCCATACCCAGCAGTGGTTCGGTCATCGACTGATACAGGGCCAGGGTGGGTTCGTAGTACTCGCGCTGCCATTTCAACTCCTGCGGGATATTGGGCTGCACGATGCCCACGCTGAGGGGGGTGGCACTGGCCGCTGCCACCCACTTGGCCTGCTGTAGCTGCCAGCCAATCAACCAGATGCTGGCAATCATGGTGCCGTACACCAGGTAGGCTTGCACATGCCGGCGCATATAGGCGAGGTAAATGCAGCTGGCACTAAACGCGCAGAGCAGGGAAACGCCAAATACACCGATCACCGGCACCCAGCCTTGAGCCCAGGTATCCAGCGTGGAATAGCCGATGTAGAGCCAGGGAAAGCCGGTCAAAAACCAGCTGCGCAGCCATTCGAATAATACCCACAGTGCTGGAAATCCCAGTAGCATGCCAGCCATCAAGTGACGCAGAAAGCGCACGTAAACCCAGGCAAACAGGGCGTGCAGGAGGGCCATGGCGGCACAGAAGAGGGTGGTCAGGCTCAGTGCCAGCAGCACGCTGGCATGGCCGTGCTCGTGAATGCTGACATACACCCAGGAGATTCCGGTGCCAAACATGCCGACCCCGAACAGCCAGCCGCGCCAGACCGCCAGTCGTACCGGGCAATCACGCAGCAGCGCCATGTACAGGCAGCAACTGAGTATCGCGGCTGGCCAGATATCGTAGGGCGCCAGCGACAGGGTGATGAGACTGCCCGCGAACAGGGCTAGCAGACTGGGGCCCAGCTCCCGTTGCCAGTGCCGGGGCTTAGCTACCAAGAACACGCACGCGCAAACTGTGAATCTTGCGCTGGTCGGCGTTAATGACCTTGAACTCGAAGTTTTCCAGGAGAGCGGTTTCATTGCGATCGGGAAGATGCCCGAATTGTTGTAAAACCAGGCCGCCAATGGTGTCGAATTCATCGTCATTCAAGTCGGCACCGAACTCCTCGTTGAAGTCATCAATGGGGGTGAGGGCTTGCACCAGGAAGTCACTGGCACCGAGCTTGCGAATAAAGGCATCAGCCTCGATATCTGTCTCGTCCTCGATCTCGCCGACAATTTCTTCCAGCACGTCCTCAAGGGTAATCAGCCCGGCGATACCACCGTATTCATCAATCACGATTGCCATGTGATTGCGGTTCTGGCGGAATTCCCGCAGCAATACGTTGAGGCGTTTGCTCTCGGGTACCACATTGCTGGTCCGCAGCAGGCTGGTAACACTAAAGGGGTCATCCTTGCTGGCGAGGATTTGTGGCAACAGGTCCTTGACCAGCAAAATGCCTAGTATGTCATCGGGATTTTCGCCAATTACCGGGTAGCGCGAGTGAGCAGACTCAACGATCTGGGGCAGTATCTCTTCCAGCGATGCATCGGCCTTGATGACCTGCATCTGTGAGCGCGGCACCATGATGTCGCGGGTCTGCATAGCAGATACCTGCATGGCGCCTTCAATAATGCTCTGGGCATCTTCATCGATAACCTCGTTCTCCCGGGCTGTATCGAGAACCTCCGATAATTCCTGCCGGGTTTTTGGCTCTGAGGAAAAAGCGGTGGCGATTTTCTCTAGCCAGGATTTATCACTCGAAACGTTACTTGATCGACCTTCGTTCATTGTCTAGCACTCATCTGAGTAACCGGGTCGGGGCGCTCGCTGTAGGGGCAAGGCCAGCCCAGGCTCTCAAGGATTGAAGTCTCCAGTGATTCCATTGTTGCGGCGTCAGCCGCGTCTATATGATCATAGCCCAGCAAATGCAGGCTGCCATGAATTAGCATATGCGCCCAGTGCTGGCGGGATGTTTTGTGCTGCTGCGCAGCTTCGCGTTCCACTACCGCAGGGCAGGCGACAATGTCGCCGAGTAAGGGGTGTTGCAAGTCTTCTGGCAGGTCAGCGGGGAACGAGAGCACATTGGTAGGGCTGTTCTTATGCCGATACTGAAAATTCAGGGCACTCATTTCGATTTCGTCAACAAAGCGCAAGCTGACCTCGGCATCGCTGAGTTGCTGCACCAGCGCCGCTTCAATCCAGCGTCGTATGTCGTCCTCATCGGGCACGGATTCCGCGCAGGCTGTCTGAATGTCGACTTGCAGGTTCATGGCTGCGACTTGTCCAGGGAGGCAGTTTGCTGGGCATCGAAGTCTTCATAGGCTTCGACGATGCGCTGCACCAGCGGGTGACGCACCACATCCTTTGACTGAAAGTAGGTAAATCCCAATTCCTCGACACCGTCCAGTACATTCATTATATGTATGAGGCCGGATTGGGAGCCGCGGGGCAAATCGATTTGGGTGACATCGCCGGTGATTACGGCAGTGGAGCCAAAACCAATTCGGGTGAGAAACATTTTCATCTGCTCACGGGTCGTATTCTGGGCCTCATCGAGAATAATAAAGGCATTGTTGAGCGTGCGACCGCGCATAAACGCCAACGGGGCCACCTCGATGATATTGCGCTCGATATACTTGTTAACCGTCTCGAAGCCGAGCATTTCGTAGAGTGCGTCGTATAGGGGTCGCAGGTAAGGATCTATCTTCTGGCTCAGATCGCCGGGCAGAAAACCGAGTTTTTCTCCCGCCTCTACTGCCGGTCGCACCAGCAGAATGCGTCGCACCTGGTCGGCCATAAGGGCTTCAACGGCACAGGCGACGGCCAGGTAGGTCTTGCCGGTGCCAGCCGGCCCAATACCAAAGCTGATATCTTTTTTGCCAATGGTTCTTACGTAGGCCTGCTGATTTTTGCCGCGCGGCTTGATCGAGGCGCGCTTGGTGCGAATCACGTTGATGCTTTCTATCGGCTGGTCTGCTGCTTCGTGATTGGAGTCTTCGGAGCCCAGTTGCTGTAACTGCAGGTGCAGGGATTCGGGGCTTACTTCAACCCCCAGGCAGACATCGGCATACAGGTCCTTGAGCAGGGAGCAGGCGAGTTGCGAGTTATCACCGGTCACAAAAAAATGGTTGGCGCGCGCGCGCACGGTTACGCTCAAACGCTGTTCGATCTGGCGCAGGTGTTGGTCAAACTGGCCGCAAAGAATGGCTAGGTGACGAGCGTCATTGGGTTCCAGCACTATCGAGTGCGGACTGGGAGGTTCTTTGCTATTCAAAGTAGTCGTTGGCCACAGTGCAGCATTTCATGAAGTCTAAGGATAACGGGGATTCAGCCGCAGTCAACCGCAACTTTTGAGGCTGCTTTTGATACCAGCACTCCGCGCAGGGAGTTGGGCAGGGCTTCGTAGATCTCGACATCGGTAAAGTTCCCGATTAGCTCGTGATCTGTGCAGCTAAAGTTGACCACCCGGTTGTTCTCGGTGCGGCCCTGTAGCTGCCCCGGATCTTTCCTGGAAACCCCGGTAACCAGCACCCGTTCAGTGGTGCCGACCATGCGCCGACTGATCGCCATGGTTTGCTGAACGATGCGGTTTTGCAAAATTTGCAGGCGCTGCTTTTTGGTAGCGGCGTTGGTGCTGTCGGGAAGTTCCGCCGCGGGGGTGCCCGGGCGGGCACTATAAATAAAGCTAAAGGAGTGATCGAAGCCGATATCTTCTATCAGTTTCATGGTGGCACTGAAATCGGCTTCAGTTTCCCCCGGGAAGCCGATTATGAAATCAGAAGAGATACTGATGTCTGGGCGAATAGCGCGCAGGCGTCGAATCTTTGATTTGTACTCCAGTGTGGTATGGCCTCGTTTCATGGCCATCAGGATACGGTCTGAGCCGCTCTGTACGGGCAGGTGCAGGTGATTCACCAGCTGTGGAATCTCTGCGTAGGCATCAATCAGCGCATCACTGAACTCTACCGGGTGTGACGTGGTGTAGCGAATGCGATCAATACCGGGAACCCTCGCCACCAGGAACAGCAACTCGGCGAAATCCAGGGTATTTTCCAGGTGGTCTTCACCGCGATAGGCATTAACGTTCTGCCCCAGCAGGTTCACTTCGCGTACCCCCTGGGAGGCCAGGTGAGCGACCTCGGCGATCACGTCATCCACCGGCCGGCTGACTTCTTCGCCGCGTGTATAGGGCACGACACAGAATGTGCAGTACTTGCTGCAGCCTTCCATGATGGAAACAAAGGCACTGGGGCCATCCATCTTGGGCTCCGGCAGATGATCAAACTTTTCGATCTCCGGGAAGCTGACATCGACAATAATGGTGTTTTTGGATTGACGGGACTGTTCTATCATTGCCGGCAGACGGTGCAGGGTCTGCGGACCAAACACCAGGTCTACATAGGGCGCGCGCTTGCCAATTTCCTCGCCTTCCTGGCTGGCGACACAGCCACCGACACCGATAATAAGGTCCGGGTTTTTCTGCTTGAGATGCTTCCAGCGGCCCAGTTGATGAAAGACCTTCTCCTGGGCTTTTTCCCTTATAGAACAAGTATTTAGAAGCAATACGTCGGCTTCCTCGGGGGTCTGTGCGAGGACCATGTCATGGCTGTCTTCCAGCAGGTCGCGCATACGGGCTGAGTCGTATTCGTTCATCTGGCAGCCATGGGTCTGGATGTAAAGCTTCTTTGCCACGTGTTCCTTCAATAGGTCATTTTTGGGCTGCGGATTATACCGATATCACTCTGATAAACCTACTCTAATTATGCTAGCATTTGCGGCCCTATATTGACCGGTTTTTGTGCGCCCATGTCCCAGCCTATTTACAAGGTGATCTTCCAGAACCAGAACCGCGTATACGAAGTATACGCCCGGCAGATTTTCCAGAGCGATATGTGGGGATTTATCGAAATTGAGGAGTTCGTATTTGGCGAGCGCAGCCAGTTACTGGTCGATCCCTCGGAAGAAAAGCTCAAGCATGAGTTTGCAGGTGTAAAGCGCAGCTATATACCCATGCATTCCATTATTCGCATCGACGAAGTGGAAAAAGAAGGCCCTGCCAAGATCAGCGAGTCGAGCGGCAGCACCGGCAATGTAACGGCTTTCCCCATGTCGGGTATGATAACCCCCGCCCCCAAGAGCAGCGACGAATAGTTACTGACCCGAATTACTGACCCGAATTACTGACTAAGTTGCTGCCTTACTGAGGCCAGCTTCACGCACACCACAAAGGCCGATATCTGTACCCGACAAGCCCTCCTGCAAGTGTTTCTGCAGGCACTCAAAGCGTGGTGCGATGATCGTGGCGTGCCTGGCCATATGCTCGCTAGGCTCTGGGCATTGCGGAGAAAGCGTAGCTGTCGTAACTGGTTGACCTTGTCGGGTCCAATACTCGAATTTGCCAGGTGATCTACGAAAGCCCTGATGTTGCCGGGTCCCGAGGCCATAAACGCAACGCCGGCACCGGCAAAGGTTATCTTGGAGGTAGAGCCAAATTGGAAGACGCTTTCAGCGCTATTGTACTGCTCACAATAGCGGTTGATATTAGCCAGTTCCGGCGCGCTATCTGTGAGCGCGTGTACGGCGTAGGCATTGTCCCACATAACCAGGAAGCCAGACCCCGCGATCTCGCCCAGACGGGCGATTCGTTCCACAGTGGCGGCGTCGTACACCGTACCGGTGGGATTGGAAAAACGCGGCACGCACCAGATCCCCTTGATGTTCGGATCGGCGGCCAACCTGGATTCCACGTTATCCATATCGGGTCCGGTGTCGGTCATTGGTACCGGTATCATCTCGATGCCCAGGTATTCACAGATGGTAAAGTGCCGGTCGTAACCGGGTGCCGGACACAGGAAGCGAACCGTGCCCGCCTTTTTCCAGGCCGGCCCGCGCAGGCCTCTATTGAGCGCAAGTTCTATTACCTGGTACATAAGCGTGAGACTGCTATTACCTCCCACCAGGGTCTATGCGGCATCGAAAAAATCGCCTGCCAGAATGCCGTCCATCGCGTCGGACAGGGCGACCTGCTCGGTGCAGGGTTTGCCGCGGGTCAGGTCCAGTTGTAAGCCTAATTCCTTAAGCTGGTGATACTCTGCTGCCAGCTGTTTGGCCATGTCGGCCAACTGCGTGTCGCTCATTTTCGTTTTTATACCTGGTATTTCTGTGACGGGAAAAAATTATAACGCCGATAAAGCCGTGCCCCAATTGAAAAACCGGAAAATGCACCCATATCGTGCTACTACTTAGTAAATGCCAAGCGTGATGGATGGCCTATGAATGATGAGCAGAACGTTGACGATGCGGGGGTGAACGGTGAGGTAGTGGACGCCGATATTATTCCCCGGGAGATAGCCGTGGCAGACGATGTGCTGCCGGACACCCTGCATATCATGCCCATCAGTTCCCGTCCCTATTTTCCTGGCCAGGTGCAGCCGGTGATGGTCAATATGGATAAGTGGCAGAGCACTCTGCAGGCGGTGGGAGAGGCCGGTCACAACCTGCTCGGATTAACCTACGTACACGGCATGGACCCAGAGCAATCAACGATCAAGGATTTTCCCGCCATTGGTTGTGTGGTGCGCCTGCATCGCCTGCCCTCGGGGGAGAATGCCCAGGGCCAGTTTATGGTGCAGGGGGTCAAGCGCTTCCGGGTGGTCCGTTGGCTGAGAGAGGAAGCTCCCTACCTGGCGCAGGTAGAGTATCCCCGCAGCCAGGGTCAGCGTGATAGCGATGAGATCAAGGCCTACGCCATGGCTCTGATCAAGGAAATCAAAGAGCTGTTACCGCTAAACCCTCTGTACAGTGAGGAGCTCAAACAAAACCTGTCACACTTCAGTCCCCATGAGCCGTCTCTGTTGGCGGATTTCTCTGCGGCGTTGACCACTTCTACCGGCGAACAGTTACAGGAAGTGCTGGACACCTTGCCACTGGTGTCACGTATGGAAAAAGTGCTGAATCTGCTGCGCAAGGAACGCGAGGTGGCCGAACTGCAGGGCAAGATCAGCAAGCAGGTGAATCAGCAGGTCTCTGATCACCAGCGCGAGTTTTTCCTGCGTGAACAACTCAAGGCTATTGAGAAAGAACTGGGTATTTCCAAGGATGACAAGACTTCAGACGCAGAGGGTTTTGAAGCAAGGCTGGAAGGGCTGGTGTTGCCGGAGGCAGCCCAGCAGCGCATCAAGGAAGAGCTGCAAAAACTGTCCTACCTGGAGACCGGCTCTCCCGAATATGGGGTGACCCGCAACTACCTGGATTGGGTCACTTCGGTGCCCTGGGGCAAGTACTCTGAGGATAACCTTGATATAGCGCATGCACGGCAGGTGCTGGCCGAGCAACACGACGGACTTGAGGATGTCAAAGAGCGCATTATTGAGTTTCTTGCGGTGGGCAGTTTTCGCGGTGAGATATCGGGATCTATTATGCTTTTGGTGGGTCCACCCGGCGTGGGTAAAACCTCCATTGGTCGATCAGTTGCCGATGCACTGGGTCGCAAGTTTTATCGATTTAGCCTGGGCGGCATGCGTGACGAGGCAGAGATCAAAGGACACCGGCGCACCTATATTGGCGCGCTGCCGGGAAAACTCATCCAGGCCCTGAAAGAGGTTAAAGTCTCCAACCCGGTCATTATGCTGGATGAAGTTGATAAAATTGGCTCTTCTTACCAGGGCGACCCTGCTTCAGCCCTGTTGGAGGTTTTGGACCCGGAGCAGAACAGCGAGTTTCTGGATCACTACCTGGATCTGCGCGTTGATCTCTCCAAGGTGTTGTTTATCTGTACGGCCAATCAGCTCGATACCATTCCGCCTCCCCTGCTGGATCGAATGGAGACGCTGCGCCTGTCCGGGTACATTGCCGAGGAAAAGCTGGAAATTGCCCGCAATCATTTGTGGCCTCGCCTGTTGCAGCGCAATGGCCTCACCGACGAGCAGCTAAAAATTAATGACGCCGGGCTCAAGTATGTCATTGACTCCTACTGCCGCGAGGCGGGGGTGCGCAACCTGGAAAAACAGCTGGCCCGCATTATGCGCAAGATCATTGTGAGGTTTTTGGAAACCGGTGAAGACAAACTTCGTGTTGGCAAGAAAGATATTGAATCGCTGTTGGGTAAGCCGCCATTTTCCCCAGACAAACCGCTGCGAGGTTTGGGCATAGCTACCGGTTTAGCCTGGACTTCCATGGGTGGCGCGACGCTGCCTATCGAGTGCACCCAGGTACATACGCTCAACCGGGGCTTTAAGCTGACCGGACAGCTCGGCGATGTGATGCGGGAGTCGGCCGAGATCGCCTACAGTTACGTTATGGCGCACCTCAAGGAATACGGTTGTAGCCCGGATTACTTTGATACCAGCCTGGTCCATTTGCACGTGCCGGAAGGCGCCACGCCGAAGGACGGCCCCAGTGCGGGCGTCACCATGGCGACAGCTTTGTTGTCACTGGCGCGCAAGGAGCGCATCAAGCGCAAACTGGCTATGACCGGCGAACTGACGCTTACCGGCCAGGTTTTGCCGGTGGGTGGCATACGTGAGAAAGTTATCGCCGCACGGCGCAGCGGCATAATGGAGCTGATTCTTCCCAGCGCCAATAAAAAGGATTTTGAAGAGTTGCCGGACTACCTGCGCGAGGATATCAACGTGCATTTTGCCCGCACCTATAGAGATGTGTTTCATTTTGTTTTTGAAGAACACCTGGGTGACAAGTCCCTGCATTGAGCAGGTGAATCGCGTTATCGGGGACGGACTTAAGTCCGTCCCCAGTGTGGTGCGGGAAAGGACCCACGGTTATTTGTTGGCGGTAACCACCGCGCGGCGCGGCGCCGGATAACCCTCGATGGTTTTGGTGGGATCCTCCGGGTCCAGAAACTGCGCCAGTGAATGAAACTGCATCCAGTCGGTAGACCTTTGCTCATCGGTGCTGGTGTCGCCCACATCAATCAACTGTGGATTCTTGAAGCCCAACTTGCTCAGCCAGTTGAGCAGCATGTCGCAACTGGGGATAAACCAGACATTGCTCATGCGCGCATAGCGTCCTTTGGGAATCAGGCATGCATTACCACCACCCTCTATTACCAGGGTTTCCAGTACCAGCTGGCCGTCGGTAGCCAGGCAGTTTTGCAACTCCATCAAGTGGTGTATTGGCGAGCGGCGGTGGTAGAGAATGCCCATCGAAAAAACACTGTCGAATGCCTGCAGGTTTTCTGGTACCTGCTCAATGCCCAGCGGTAGCACCCAGATATTGGGGTTGGCTACATAGTGTTGCAGGGCCCAGAACTGGACTACAAATAGCGGTGTGGGATCTATGCCTATGACCTCATCGGCACCGGCACCCAACATGCGCCAACAGTGATAACCGCTGCCGCAACCCACATCCAGTACCCGCCGCCCGGCCAGCGGTTCGATAGCCGCGCTCAAACGGTCCCACTTCCAGTCGGAGCGCCACTCCGTATCAATGTGTATGCCGAATAATTCATAGGGTCCCTTGCGCCAGGGGTGTAGAGCGCGCAGGCACTGCTGCAGTTGTTGCAGTTGCTGCGGTGAACAATCTTTGCTGCGACCCACCTGGATGGCGCTGCGGTTGAGGTCTATCTGCGACGCCTGCAGTTCAGGCATGGCCTCCAGTGCGTCCAGCCATTTGGGTAGGTTGCCATAGCGCCGCCCGTGGAAGTCCCTGGTTACATCCTCTAATAGTGATTCTGCCCACACCGCCAGCTCGCCATCTCTCCAGCGATCAACCAGGGGTTGATAGTCGATCACTTCAGGGCGACCAGGGAGGCAAAATTAAAGCACTGAAACCAGACGTCACAACTAGTAAAACCGGCGTCCGAGATGCGTTGCTTGTGAACTGCCAGGGTTTCCGGGATCAATACATTTTCGATGGAGTCGCGCTTTTGCGCGATTTCCAGATCGCTGTAGCCATTGGCTTTCTTGAACTGGTGGTGCAGTTCTATGTTGAGTTCATTCAGGTGCGGGTCGGCGAACAGCACCTTCTCTGAGAGAATAAGAATACCGCCCGGTGTCAGGCCATCGTAAATACCTTGTATCAGTTCATTGCGCTGTTCGGGAGCAACAAACTGCAGGGTGAAGTTCAGCACCACGACAGCGGCATTTTCTATGCTGACATCGAGGATGTCAGCACAGCGCAGCTCGACTTCGGTCTCGTGGCTGTCGGTATCGATGATGTTCTGGCAGCGTTCCAACATGGCCGATGAATTGTCGACACCGATGATGCGACAGCCCTCGGCCTGTATGTGTTGTCGCATCGCCAAAGTGGAAGCACCCAGCGAGCAGCCCAGGTCGTAGCAGCAGCTGTTGGGCTGGCTGTACTTGCCAGCCAGTAAACCGGTCATGGCAATAATAGTTGTATAGCCGGGCACGGATCGTTTAATCATGTCAGGGAATACACGCGCCACGTCGTCATCGAAGGCGAAGGCGGAAATCTCGGCGATGGGATCGGCGTAAATGCTGTCTCGTTGTTCGGACACAGAGCACACACAGGCGGGCAAGGAACCAAAAATGATAGCATACAAGTGGCCGTCGATTATATGTACAAAATTGGCGGCAGTGATGAAATAATCGGCGCTTGGATTAAGTGATGCTAACATCAGTAAAAGCCGATCAGGACTGTTTATGCCCGCACATGCTGCTGTTTATCCCGACCCTCCCAAGTTAAGCCACAGTCTCGCTGAACTGGGCCGAATATTCTGGGAAGCAGGCAGTAGCATGGCGTTGCGCCCGCTCAGCAGGTTTTTACCAAGGGGTGATGGTCACGCGGTAATGACCCTGCCAGGATTTATGGGGGCAGATGGCTCCATGGCGTCGATTCGAAAGTTTTTGAATAAACAGGGCTATACGGGGGTGCCCTGGGGCCTGGGCAGGAATGTGCCGGATGATGGTGTTCGCGATATGGAAACCATGCTCAATTTCCGGCGCCAGATAGAAGAGGCCCTGGCACAAAAGTTACATCGGCAAAAAATACGTACCGGTGGCAAGGTCAGCCTGGTTGGCTGGAGCCTGGGCGGTCTCTATGCGACGGCCCTGGCGCACAAGTATCCCGACCTGGTCAGGCAGGTGGTAACCCTTGGCACGCCCTATGGCGATCCTCGCGGAACATCCCTGTACGGGCCCATGCAGCGTGCCTTTAATACCCCGGTCGATACAAAGATGCTGGATGAGTGGATCAACTACACCTTCGAAGGTGACTTACAGGTGCCGATAACGGCGCTTTACAGTCGCTCCGATGGCTTTGTCGGGGAGGGCATTGCGCGCTTGCCCGAGCATGCCCTGATGGAGAACATCGCCGTGATGGCCAGTCACGTGGGCTTTCCTTTTAACCCATTGGTACGCGTGTTGCTGGCTGAGCGACTGGCCCAACCCGAGGGGCAGTGGCAGCCTTACCAGAAGCTGACCCTCAAACCTTTTCTGTATCTGCCTGGCTGACGCTGGCTATTTCATTAACATCCGCTAGTATTTGCTAGTGTATGTCTCTATCAGGACGAGATCAGCAGTAGCTCTGTTCTGCACCACTATGTAAGGAGTACTCATGGATTGTCCAAAATGCCACAGCATCATGGAGACTAAACTCTATGGCCCGAAGATTCACGTAGATCGCTGCAGTAATTGTTTTGGTCTGTTTGTGGCGCCTGAAGTGCTGGTGGAAATGCGCAGCGAGTGGATGGTTGAGGCGTTTCTGGATATCGGCCACCCCAAGGTGGGGCGCGAATACGACAAGATCGACGATATTGATTGCCCTGAATGCAAAGTAAAAATGGAAAAGATTATCGACCCTGTGCAGACGCATATCTGGATGGAGGCCTGCCCGCAGTGTGACAAGATATTCCTGGATGCGGGCGAGTTCAGCGACCTGAAATACGAAACTTTCATGGACAAGGTCAAGGACCTGGTGCGTGGAAAACGCCCAACAAACTAGCCCCCGGTCTCGGACCGGCTGGAGGGGCACACTTTCCACGGCCGGGATTATGGCCCAGCCAGGAGGCGAAGGTGGATCTTTCCAAGAACGAATTATCAGATTCGCTACTCCGCTATTTCGATAATCTCGATCAGGGGCTCGCCTATTGTGAGTCGTCTTAGCGGGGAATCCTTGCGACGCATGGAACAGGAGAATCCAATATTGGCCATGGCCGTACACAAACTATTGGCCAAATTACTCGCCACCAAGTTGCGCCAGACCAATACCTGGCTGAGTCATTTAACCTGATGAGTTGAGAGCTTAGTTGCTGCTGCGGATCAGTTTGTATTCGTCGCGCAGAGCTTCGCCCAGGTGAGTCGATTTGTTTACCGCAAAACCAGTTTCAGGCCAGGGGCGAGCGGGGGCCGCCGACGCTTTGCCAGAAAACTTGATGCTGCCGAATACTTCGGCGAATGTAGCTTTGTTGTTGCTGCTGCGGTAATCCATCTTGAACCTCGAACCCTTTATCTTACGTCCGTGCTCAGTACACGGAAACAGTTTATCAAGTCTATAGTATAGGCAATTGGCGGCGGCAATAGAGGTAAATATTGCGCTTTTGTGGCGTGAATAGTTTGCAATCGCGAGTGCTGCACAGGCGCTACTCCCCGGCTATTTTATTAAGAAACTCTACCTGTAATCGAAGGGCTTCATCATGCAACTCGAAACCTTCGTACAGGTCGAAGTGATCGAAATCCATTTCTACATGTTTACAGTTGGAAATTTTGGCGGCGGTGGCGCGCACATCTTCAGCGGGGACGCCCTGGTCTCTTGCTCCGTTGATGATCAGCACAGGACAGTCAATTTTGTCGGCGGTATCGATAGGGTTGTAGTTGGCTACGGCAAAAAGTCCTCGTGCGGGCATGCTGTTTACCCAGCTTGATGAGCCTACCGCAATCTTCATATAGTCTTCATACCAGCCGGGTGCATCCATGATTGCAAAGTCCGCACCGGGTTTGGCAACCAGGGCTACGCGGTGTTCGCTGCCCACCAGGGACAGCAATCCATCCAGGCAGGCGTGCGCCACGCTCTGTATTGATTTGCCAATGGTGGTGTTTTTTGCCGTGCTGCGACTACTGCAAAAAGGCACTTGCGCGATGACCCCGGCCAGTCTGGAAACGCGCGCGGCGGTGACCAGTACGTGACCACCGGCGAAGCTGGATCCCCACAGGACCACACGTTGATTGTCGATGTTTTGCAGGCTGCGCACATACTGAACAACGTTGTACCAGTCTTCGCAATGATGGTGTGGATTTACCAGCTGGCGAGGTTTTCCCTCGCTGGCGCCGAAGCTGCGGTAATCGAAACTAAACACGGCCCACCCAGCTTCGACAAATGCCCTTATAAAGCTACCCGTACCGAAGGTTCGCTCCGCACCAAAACCCTGGCCAAGAATCACCACGGGTGGCTGCTCATTGACAGGCAGGAACAGGCTGCCGGAGCAGCTTAGCCCTTCACTGGTAAAGACGTGTTTGTGCTCCGCCATAGTCGGGCCTCAGGCTGCCTGCTCGGCTTCGTTCCTGGCGGCGGCATTGATAGAGCCGAGGATGCCATCCAGGGAGGCCTGGATAATATCGACACTGCGGCCAACACCACATATTCGCTGGCCGTCGATGTTGAGCTGGATATAACAAATGGCTTCGGCATCGGCGCTGTGGCTCAATGCGTGTTCGCTGTATTCCACCAGCACGATCGGCTTGCCGATGAACAACTCCATGGCATTGATGAAGGATTCAACAACACCCGCACCGCTGCCTGACAGGCTGTGGCTAATGCCATTCCTGATCAATTCTGCGGTCAGCTTGTCAACGCCGTCCTCTCTATTGACCTGGTAGTTACCGAGACTCCAGGGTCCGGCCTCGGTGAAATAAGTGGCCTGGAACAGCTCCCAGATAGTATTTGGGGCCACTTCAGTTTCGGTTTTCTCGGCATGCCTTTGTACGGCACCGCTAAAATCGATCTGCAGCCAACGTGGCAGTTGCAGGCCGTAATCCCTCTCCAGCACGAAGGCTATGCCGCCTTTGCCGGATTGGCTGTTGATGCGCACCACCTCTTGGTAAGAGCGGCCGATGTCAGCTGGATCAATTGGCAGGTAAGCCACTTCCCAGGGTTGATCATCATCGCGCGTATCCAGGCACTTCTTGATGGCATCTTGATGGCTGCCAGAAAATGCCGTGAAAACCAGTTCGCCCGCGTAGGGATGTCGCGGATGTACAGGCATTTGGGTACAGTCCTTATAGGTCTGAATTATTTCGTCCATGTGCTCAAAGTTGAGCATGGGGTCTACACCCTGGCTGTAGAGATTCATCGCCATGGTGAGTATGTCCATGTTGCCGGTGCGCTCGCCATTGCCCATCAGGGTGCCCTCAACACGGTCGGCACCGGCCATAACGGCCAGCTCGGCGGCGGCCACAGCGCAGCCTCGATCATTGTGGGTGTGGGTGGAGACAAGAATCGAGTCGCGGCGGTTTATACGCTTGCAGAAGTATTCGATCTGGTCGGCGTACACGTTGGGTGTGCTCATTTCCACCGTGGCTGGCAGGTTGAATATAGCTTTATGCTCGGGGGTGGGTTGCCATACGTCGATGACGGCGTTACAAACTTCAATGGCATAGTCCAGCTCGGTGCCGGTGAAGCTTTCTGGGGAGTACTCAAATACCCACTCGGTCTCGGGGTATTTTGCAGCGTATTCCCTGACCATCTTCGCGCCGTCTACGGCAATTTTGGTGATGCCCTTGCGGTCCAGTTTGAATACTTTCTCGCGTTGTACCGTGGACGTAGAGTTGTAGACGTGAAGGACGGCGCGGTTGGCGCCCTTCAATGCCTCAAAGGTTTTCTCGATTAATTCGGGGCGGGCCTGGGTAAGTACCTGCAGGGTGACATCATCGGGAACGCGATTGTTTTCGATCAGGTCGCGCACAAATTCAAAGTCCTGACTGGAGGCCGACGGAAAGCCCACTTCGATCTCTTTAAATCCCACTTTAACCAACTGGTCGTAGAGGCGGGATTTCTGGGCGGTGGTCATCGGCTCGATCAGCGCCTGGTTGCCATCGCGCAGGTCGACACTGCACCAGAGCGGGGAACTGGTAATGGTCTGGTCGGGCCAGCTACGGGACGCCATCTTCACCGGTGTGAAGCCGGGGTACTTGTGGTAATCGAAAGAGCTCATGTACCTGTTCCGTTGCATAACCTTTTAAAGATGGTCATTATAGTTCGCTGGCGATAGTGATCAATTGCAAATAATACACTTACAGGCAATTAATTAACGTTAAAACTCCATAAAATCGATAAAAATTGGTGAATAACGCTAACTTTGGTCAAAATAGAAAGATTTGGAGCTTAGGGATGTCCCGGCGACTATGGGCTGTTTGTGGTGTTGTGGTGCTGTTGTCCAGTCAATGGATGGTGGGTTGTAGTGAAGAGAGTAGTAACAAGAGTGTTGAGC